>Ga0118677_10004239_pt1 | contig 26350 bp, 24 predicted proteins | sample AliMusrvi5mmetaG_FD_86154 | JGI IMG/M metagenome (GOLD analysis project Ga0118677, IMG submission 86154) | reverse complement strand
TATGCCGCCACCCTGGGGATCAGAACGATGGTGGAAAACCACGGTTTCTTCTGTCAGGACCGAGCGCGTGGAGCGGCTGGTCAATGCCGTGGCGCATCCGAATTTTGGCGTACTGGTCGACATGGGGAATTTTGCCTGCGCGGATGAGGACCCCGGCGCGGCGGTCGGACGCCTGGTGCGTTATGCGTTTCATGCCCACGCGAAGGATTTCCATTTGCGGTCCGGCGCGCTCTTCCCTCCTGGCGAGGGTTGGTTTGTCAGCCGCGGCGGAAATTTTCTGCGCGGCGCCATCATCGGGCACGGCGACATCCCGGTGGGGCAGTGCATCCGCATCCTGAAAAAGGCCGGGTATGACGGCGTTCTTTCCGTCGAGTTCGAAGGAATGGAGGATGCGCTGACCGGGATCCGGATCGGCCTCGACAACTTGCGCCGTCTCGTGGCTGCCGTTTGACGCAGGGCGAGGTTGTGCCAGGCAACTCGGACACGCGCAGGCGTCGCGGAACTCCGCACTCCAGCAGCGCAAACTGGAGGGGCGAGCTCTGCGAGCCCTTGATCATTCCAGGTTCCAATGGGCGAACGGACCGATCGCAATCATTTAGTCGCTGCCGCCGGTGTGACGCGGTAGGCGATGTCGCGCGCAAAAGCCGGCACGGCGAGCAACAGTTGTCCGTCGGATGCGCGCACGTCCGCGCGTTTGGAAATCTGGCCGGTAGTGGTATCCACAAAATCGACGCGGTAGGTACCGTCCTGAAAATTCCCAATCACGGCCTGCAACCGGTTGATGGTCCGATTCGAGCCGTCGTCCTCGTTCTCCAGCGGCACGCGCTGGCTGAAGGCCGCCGGGACGTAGATCCAGCCGACGGCATGGGTGCCGGAAGACATGCCAATCACCTGGAGACGACTGGCGGCGACACCATCCGCGGCGCCATCGAGATGCAGCGCGGGATTGGCGGGCTTCATCTCCGGATTGCGCGGATCCATGCCGTGCCAGAAGCGGGCGATGGCGTTGTACTCGCCGTAGAGGTTGTGCTCCTCGATCACTTGCCACCACCAGAAGAGCGGCGTGCCACCCAGCGGAATGGCCGTCGAGGACCAGAGCGCGGCGTGCAGTTCGCGCTTGAGATGTTCCGCCCCGGCCGCCATGGGCGATCCGCCGAACTCGGTGACCAGGATCGGCTTGTCGAAGGCATTGTTGAAGCGGGCGGTGGCCTGGAGCAACGAGACGATCTGCGACGGCTGCGCATTGTGGTAGGCGTCGACGGCGCAGGCGTCGAGCTCGGGTATCTTGCATAACTCGGGGTTCTCGAACGTGTAGTCAGTGGAGATGTGCGTCATGACCAGATGGCGGTTCGGGTCTTCCGCGTGGAAATAGGAGCCGATCATGCGGTGCCACTCCACGACGCGCGGGTCGAAGTCCGTGCGCTGGGTGCTTTCATGGCCGGTGAGGTTCACTTCGCTGAACAGTTCCCAGGCGAAGATCGAGGAGTCCCATCCCCAGCGGGCGATGTAGTAGCGGTACAATTGGCGCTGCATTTCGATCGCATGCTTGTCGTCGAAGAAATCGATGGCCTGGCGCAGCCATCCGTCGCGGGCGGCATTGTAGGGATTGTCCTCCCATTCGGCATCCACCCACGAACTGACGCGCCCATGGTTGTTGAGGACGAGATTCACGCGCAACCGGTGCTGCCGAGCCAGTTCCAGCACGCGGTCGAGTTCCCAGGCATTGGCAAGATGATAGTCGCCGCTGCCGTGGTAGCCGGGAACGGCATCGCTCCACTCCAGACCCAGCGACCAGGCGCAGGACCAGATTTCCACGAGGTTCTCCTGCGCCGCCTCCATCTCCCGGAAGAAGCGTTCGTAGGCCAGTGGGCTCTCCGGGTGGCGGAACTTCCATGGAAATTTGTCGTCCATGCGGCTGTCATATGCCGAACGGACGTTATGCCCGATGGGATAGAAGCAATCGCCATTGTCGAAGTCGAAGTACCGCCGGTCAACGGGCGACACGCGCACAAAGCGGGGCCCGTCGGCCGGGGTGGCGGTAAAGGCGCCGTCTTTCCATTCGGCCTGTCCATGCGGGTCGCGCACGCGGAGTGTGTAGCGGTAGGCGCCCGGCGTCCGTGGGCAGAAGCGTACGCGCCACTCGGGGCGTCCCTGCGGCTGGGGCGCGGTCTGCATTTCGTCGCGCAGCCGGTAGAACCCCTGGTAGTAAAAACCGTTGACCGGCACTGGATGCCCTTCCGGCGTCGTGAAAATGGCGGAGACATCGACCTGCGCCGGGTCGAACGGGTTGTCGTAGCGGTCCGGCAGGTCAAATGCCGCCTCGAAAAGACCGAAGCAGGGAACTTCGGCGGCGGATGGACGCACACGCGCGAAGGCCGGCGGTGAAGGAGGGTCTTCCGGCACCAGCGCTGCCGACAGCAGAACGCAGGAACCGGTGAATGGCGCCTTTCCGAAAATGCGCAGCCCCACGGCCTTCGGATTCAGTTTCACGCGGTGATGCCAGGCGGCGGCATGGTCCACCGGTTGCCACGACGGCGTACCGGATGCCAGCGAGACTTCCATGGCGTTGGTGATTCCGGGGACCAGCGGGCGATCCTGCAGGGACTGGTACCAGCGGCCGTCGCGATCAATGAGAAAAAGCATGGTTTGGGCGTCGGCCGGGGCATTCGCCGGCCAGAAAATGCGGTACTGCAATGCCTTGGCGTGCAGCCAATCCGACGCCTCCGGCGGACGCAGAACCCAACTGTTTTCGCCCGGCAACAGCACGGTGACCGTGCGCGGAGCGGGTTCGGCAAAGCGGCCGATGCCCGGGGCGATGTGCAGCGGAATCGTGGCGGCGCGCGCGAGCGATGTCACCATGGCGGTGGCGAAAAGGATGGCGGCTCCAGCACGACACGGGTGGACTTGGATGTGCAATAGGCTCATTACGTGTTCTTGGCTTACTTGTTTTGTTCCAAGTGTGTCCGGGTCCGCGTCGTAGCCGCGGACCTACCCATCGCACAAGTACGTCCGGGGCTACGACCCGGACGTCGGCAAGTCGCCACAGCATCCTCAACCCAACTGATCCCTGCAATAACCATGCCACCAGGAAAATGAATTTCGCGGCACGCGAAATTCACAGGTAGCGGCGTTCCACGCGTGTGCCGATAGAACAGATGATCTCGTACGGGTGCGTTCCCTTGAGGTTCGCCCAGTCTTCGACCGAGACCGCCAGCGGCCCCTCGCCGCCCAGACAGACCACCTCGTCGCCTACGACGGCGTCCGGCATTTGATCGAGCGCCACGGTGGTATAATCCATGGAGATACGGCCGAGCACGGGGCAGGGGATGCCGCGGATCAGGACAGAACCGCGGTTGGAGATCGCGAGCGGCAGGCCGTCCGCATAGCCCGCCGAAATGGTTCCCACGGGCGTTTCGCGCGCCAGTCGGTGCGTGAGCCCATATCCGATGGCGGTGCCCGCAGGCAGGCGCCGTACGGACGTCAGGCGCGTCTTGAGCGTCAGCACCGGGCGCAATTGCAACACGCGGCGCCCCTCGGTGTCGAAGGAGCCGTGCAGATTGATGCCAGTGCGGACGAGGTTGAAGGGCGACCGGGCGGTGTGCGGAAAGTTGTTGATGGCATCGCTGTTGGCCATGTGCCGCAGGGGAAGCGAGATGCCCGCGGCCGTCAGGTCGTTGAGCAGGGAGAGAAAGCCGTCGATCTGGTGTTGCGTGTATGTCTCGCCGGTGCGGTAGGCCATGGGGAAGTGGGAGTAGATTCCCTCCGCTTCGATGTTCGGCAACCGCACCGCGTGGCGGATCACGTCCAGCGCGTCGGGCAGCAGGATGCCCAGACGGCCCATGCCGGTGTCGATCTTGAAATGGACTTTCACGCGCCGGTTCTGGCGTTCGCCCTCGGCCTGGATCAGCTTGGCGGTCGGCAGGTCGGTCACGGGGAGCACGACGCCCGTGGCGACCATGGAGGGCAGTTCCTCGGGCAGGATGCTGCCGAGGATCTGCACCGGCAACCCCAGCGGGATCAGCGACAATGCCTCGTAGGGTTCGGCGACGCCGAACCGCTCGACACCGGCCTTGGCCAATGCGGTGGCAATGGGATACGCGCCGAGACCATAGGCGTTGGCTTTGAGTATGGCCATCACGCGCGCCGGCGCCACGGCGTCGGCGAGCTTGCGGTAGTTGGCGCACAGGGTGGAGAGGTTGACTTCAACCCAGACACGGCGGGGAGGCGGTGTGATATTCATGGTTTGGTTTTTCAAATGGCACGATCATACCGCACCCACCTGCGCACCGCAACGGGGGGCAGGCTCCATTGTTGCCAGGCGTCAGCAAGGTGGGTCTCGCCGCTGGTTGCTTTGATGCAGCGTCTCGCCGCTGCCACCTTGCTGACAACGTGTAACTGACCCATTACTGCTGCGCCTGCGTTGATGTTGGCTAAATTCCATGATTCATGTTAACGTTTTTCAATTCATGAAGGAGAACCCGATGCCCGTTTACCGTCTGCCCGTTCTTGTTTCCTCCTTGCTCCTGTGTGGCGGCGCTGGGGCGGCTGCCGAGTCCGCCGCGCCACAGATCTTTCACATCCCGCATCTGGCGCGGGCGCAGGTGAACGCCGATCCAGCCGCGTGGGGAGAGGCCGGCTTCCGTGTGGAGGTGATGCCGGACAAGGACGGCGTGGTGCGTCCCGCCGATGCGTTCGATCCGCGGTTTCGTTTGGCGTGGAACGAAGAGGGGCTGCTGCTGTCGATGCGTGTGCAGGACAGCGTGATTGCGGAAGATCCGTCGCTGGATTCGCTTTACCAGCACGACTCGGTCGAATTTTTTCTGGCTGCGGAGCCGGGGGCCGCCGAATCCTACCAGGTGACGATCGCCCCAGGCGCAGACCCGAAGTTTCCGCAGTCGCGCTTCCACTTTGCCGGCCGCCGCACGCCCGTGCCGCTGGCGGATCTGAAGCTTTCGCTGGCGAGCCGGAAGCTTCCCGGAGGCTATCTTGTCGAAGCGCTGCTCCCCTGGCGCAACCTCGGGCGCGCCGGCGCCAAGGTCGGCGACCGCCTGGGATTGCAGGTGATGGTCAACGACTTCGGGCATGGCCCGCTTTTCAACGCCCTCTGGTTCCCGGCATCCGACGCCAGCCGCAACACCCGCTCGATGCACTGGGTTGAACTCGCCGATCGTGCCGATCCTCCTGACGGCCTTGGCGTCTGGGGGAGTTATGACGCGTTGCGGTGCGCGCAATTCGGCTGTGTGGCCTGCGCCGCCGCGGTCGGCGGGCGCTTCACGATTGTCGCCGGCAACAAGGTCTTTGGGGAAGCCACGCTGGCGTCGTGCGATGGACGCGCCGCCGCCGGGATTACGCTGCCGTTGCCGGCGCCAGGCCAGCCGTTTCCGCCTTTTGATTTGTGTCTGGACGGACGCGTGTTGCGGACGGTGACGCTGCCGGATGCCGACGTGCTGCGGATGCGCCAGTTCCTGTTCGAGGATTTTTCCTTCGACGCCTTTTGCTTCACCAGTGACGCATTTCCGCGCGGCGATTTCGCCAATCCCGACCGGGTCGAGAAGCTGATCGGTCCGTACACGCTGCGCTTCACCTATTTCGACGCGAACGGCTGTCCGGTGGTCAGCGCCGAAAAAACGGGACGCTATGGGGCCGTGGTGGAGATTACGCATGGCGCCGGACGTCCCAGCCGCCGGTTTTACACGCTCTACCGGCTTCCGTCCGACGTGGCTTTGCCGCGCGAACTTTTGCCACGCGCAATTATCCGGGTCAGTTCGCGCATGCCCCGGCCGTTGCGTCCGGATTCGCCGCATACGCTTACGGTGGCGGTGCACGCCGATCCGGCGCTGCTGGAGACGGACGCCGCAGATCTTGACCGGCATGCAGCGGATCTCAACGACTTCGCCACCTTGCGCCTGTTGGACGGCCTGGTTCGCGAGCCGGCAGGCGCCGTGCTGCTGGCCGGGATGCACGACCTCGCGCACACGTCCGGCATGGAACCGGGGGCTTCGGCCGACGATTCCTTGGTCCTTGCCGATCGGCGCTGGTGGGTTGATTTCAAGCGCCGGTATTACAACACGGAGCAGTTGTTCCCACGCCCCTTCCTGCCGCCGCAGCGCGTGGAGGGGCTTTCCGCGCCTGTTTTGCGTGCCGGCACGCTGGCCGAGGCCGGCGTGCAGGAGGACATCGTCGCCAGGCTGAACGAGGTTTGCGAGGCTTGGGCACGGGAAGGCGGCGTCGGGTTCAGTCTCGTGGTGGCCCGGCACGGGGTCATTGTGCTCGACCGCGGTTTTGGCACGTGGAACGGCGCACCGGTGACGCCTGCCACCCGCTGCAACATTGCCTCGACCACGAAGTTTCTTTCCTCCTGTTTGATGCTGCAGGCCGTGCATCAGGGATTTGTGAAACTGGACGGCACGGTAGAGCAATACCTGCCGGCGTGGCGCGATGTGCCGGTCAAGCGCCGGATGACGGTACACGAGCTCTACGACCAGACATCCGGCTTTCCGGATCACTGGAACGACGAGATGAACGACATGGAGGAGCTTGCGGCGGATTACTACCCCTTGCTGGCGATCGGCAAGCGGGTGGTCTATCAGGGCACGGGCCATGCGCTGGGCGGCAAGATTCTGGAATATCTCGCCCGGGAATCGCTGCCTTCGATCTTTCGGAAATACCTGTTCGAGCCGCTTGGCTGTCGCGCCAGCGAAAGCGCCAGCAGCGCGGCTGGCGCAATCAGCACGGCAGGGGACCTGGCCAAAGTGGGGCAGATGATGTGCAACGGCGGCGCCTATGGCAACCTGCGCTTCTGCACGCCGGAAGTGGTGCGTCAGCTTTCATCCGCGCCGGAAAAGCAGCGACTGGGTCCGGATAAGACCATTCGCTGGGGCATGGGCATCAAGGTGTACGACAGCGATGGCTTCAGTTCGGAGGCCTTCGGCCACCCCGGCGCCAGCGGGGCGTTTCTGTATGTAGACCCGAAGTATGACCTCGTGCTCGCCATGGCGCGCAACGACGAGGGGCAGGATTATCTCGAGTGGCGGCGCAAGATGGTTGCCACGATTCTCGCGGGCGTCCGCTGAATGCGCCGCTTGACGTCGCAGAGTTCCGCCCTGGTCTCCATTTGGCATCATTGCGTGTTTCTCGATCTCGCATTTTGGAGGGCGGAGCTCTGCGACGTCAAGCGGGCAAGGGGGAGACGGTGCGTTCGCAGACTGACCGGTCGTCCTTAGCCGTAGATTTGCGCCACGTGCGCGTGATTGACGGCGCGTCCGGGGGACGGTATCTTCCTCTGCGTTTCCGGCAACCAAACTGCAAGGAGTAGGCACTGAAATGAGCGAGATGAAAGCGGATATCGGCCTGGTTGGTCTTGCCGTAATGGGCGAGAACCTGGTGTTGAACATGGAGAGCAAGGGTTTCACCGTGGCGTGCTTCAACCGCACGGTCGAGAAGGTGGACGCGTTTGTGGTGAACGGCCGCGGCAAGGGGAAGAAGTTCATCGCCTGCCACTCGGTCCAGGAACTGGCTGCGAGCCTCAAGGCGCCGCGGCGTATCATGATGATGGTCAAGGCCGGCAAGGCCGTGGACGAGACCATCGATTCGATCGTCCCGTTCCTTTCGCCCGGCGACATCCTGATCGACGGCGGAAACAGCCACTATCCGGACACGATTCGCCGCACCCGGGCACTGGCCGCCAAGGGGCTGCGCTTCATCGGCACGGGCGTCTCGGGCGGCGAGGAAGGCGCGCTCAAGGGACCGGCCATCATGCCCGGCGGCGATGCGTCCGCGTGGCCGTTCGTGAAGGATATTTTCCAGGCCATCTCCGCCAAGGTGGATGACGGTACGCCGTGTTGCGCGTGGATGGGAAGCGATGGCGCCGGCCATTTTGTGAAGATGGTGCATAACGGCATCGAGTACGGCGACATGCAGCTCATCTGCGAAGCCTACGACATCCTGTCGCGCGGCCTTGGCATGACTGCCCCCGAGATTCAGAAGGTCTTTGCCGAGTGGAGCAAGGGCGAACTCAGCAGTTACCTCATCGACATCACGGCCGACATCCTTGGCAAGACCGACGACTTGGGCACGGGCCAGCCGGTGGTGGACCTGATCCTCGATACTGCCGGCCAGAAGGGGACCGGCAAGTGGACCTCGCAGGCCGGCCTTGACCTTGGTGTCGGCTGCCCGCAGATCGCCGAGGCGGTCTTTGCGCGCTGCCTCTCCGCGATCAAGGACGAGCGCGTGGCGGCATCCAAGAAGCTGCGCGGCCCACGGGGCAAGTTCAAGGGCGACCGCACGGTCTTCCTGGCGCAGTTGCAGGCGGCGGTGTACGCGGCCAAGATCTGCTCCTACGCGCAGGGGTACCAACTGCTGCGTGCCGCGGCGGCGGAGTACAAGTGGGATCTCCATTACGGCGAGATCGCGCTGGTCTGGCGCAACGGCTGCATCATCCGCGCGCAGTTCCTCGGCAAGATCAAGGAGGCGTTCGACGCCAAACCCAAACTGGCCAACCTGCTGCTCGATCCGTACTTCAAGAAGATCGTCGGCAAGTCGCAGAGCGCGTGGCGCACGGTGATCAAAAAGGCGGTTGGCTTGGGTATCCCGGTGCCGGCCATGGGCACGGCGCTCAACTACTACGATTCCTACCGCAGCGCCCGCCTGCCGGCCAACCTGCTGCAGGCGCAGCGCGACTACTTCGGCGCGCACACCTACGAGCGCCTGGACAAGCCGCGCGGCCAGTTCTTCCACTACATCTGGACCGAGAGCGGCGGCACGACCTCCGCATCCACCTACACGGTGTAGGAATTTAGAAGCTGTGAAATAATTCTTTCGCGCCACGGGGTGGCGCTCCCACAACTGGATAGGTGTTCGATTGTGGGCGCGCCGCCCATGGTCTTTTCCTGAAACGCGACTTTGGCAGTTATTATTACGAAGAACACGAAGCCCTCGCGAAGGCTGGCCGATGCGGTGGGCAAAACAGTCGAATTTATTGGACTTCGTGACCTTCGTGGTGAGATTGTTTTGCTGCTTCAGGAAAAGACCCTGGGGCGCCGCCTTGTGGCGCGATTGCATTCTCGACGGACACGCAATGGTTATGGCAGACTAAATCAATACGTGTCCACTGTCGTCGTGGTGGCGCCATCGGGCACTAGTATTGGAGGTGCGGGATGAACAAGGTTGCACGTCGGATTCTCAAGACACTGCTTGTCGTGGTCGTGGTGCTGTTCGTTCTGGTCGTGGGGATCATGCTCTTCCTTGGCCCCATCATCAAGACCGCGGCCGAGAAGATCGGCCCCGTGGTACTGGGCGTGCCGGTGAAGGTGGAGAAGGTTTCGGTCAATGTGTTCAACGGCAGCTTTGGCTTGAAGGGGCTGCGCGTCGACAACCTGCCCGGCTACTCATCCGATCCGCTGGTGGCACTGGGCGAACTGCGCGTCGCCGTCAACGTGTCGTCGCTTTTCGGCAAGGACGCGATCGAGGTCAAAGAGATCACCATTCTTGACCCCAAGTTTTCCTACGAAGTGGTCAAGAGCGTCAGCAACGTCGATGCCCTGATGGCGCATATGCAGAAGCAAGCGCCCGCCGGCGAACCGGCGGCTGAACCTGCGAAGACCGGGACGGCCAAAAAGGAAACGCCGGTTGCGGCGCAGAAGGAAGCGCGAAAGGTGATCATCGATCATTTCGAATGCCGCAGCGGCGAGGTGTCGTTTCGCGCGGGGATGACATTCGGCAAGGCCATCAAGATTCCGTTGCCGCCGGTTGTGGCGAACGACATCGGCCGCAAGAGCGGCGGCACCACAACCGCCGATGCGATCCAGAAGATGTTCGGCGAGATCGCCAACGGCGTGGGCAAGGCCGTGATCGGTGTGGCCGGCGCCGTCGGCGATGTCGGCAAGACGGCGCTCGGCGGCGTCCAGGATGCGGGGAGCGCGGTCAAGGATGCGGGCAAGGGTGCAGTGGACAAGATCAAGGGGCTGTTCTAGGAGAGTGGCGGCTGCGCCGCGTCATTGGTCATTCGTCATTGGGGGGAGGCGTACGACGGATGCTGATCGGCGCCACAATCTACGAGTGATAAGTCTCCCCAATGACCAATGACTATCACCTTCAAACGCCTTCATCCCGGCGCCATTCTCCCACAATACGCCCATCCCGGCGACGCGGGGATGGATCTCTGTGCCTGCGAGGCGTGTGAGATCGCACCCGGCACACATCTGCTGGTCCGGACCGGTCTGGTCATGCAACTCCCATCGGGCACCGAAGCGCAGGTGCGCCCGCGCAGCGGCCTGGCGCTGAAACATGGCATCACGCTGCTCAATACACCCGGCACGATCGACGAAGGGTACCGCGGCGAAATCGGCGTGATCGTGATCAACCACGGCCGCGATCCCTTCCGCATCACCCCCGGCATGCGCATCGCGCAGATGGTCATTGCGCCTGTCCTGCGCGTGACGGTCGAGGAGGTCGGGGAGGTCTCGTCCACGGCGCGCGGCGTCGGCGGCTTTGGTTCGACCGGCACTACAGGAACGCAATCATGACACCACGCGAACGCATCTTGGCGACGTTTCGGCATCAGGTCCCCGACCGCACGCCGACGGATGGATGGTTTCACGACGAGGTCGTGCGCCGCTTGAAACGGCATTACGGCACGGAAAACTGGGACGATGTCCTGCGCGAGCTGGGCATCGCGGGGTGGGGCGCGCGGGGACCGGAAATGGTCGTGCCGGATTTTGCCGCCAAGGCCGAAACCCGCACCTACCAGGGGATGACTCGCACCGGCATCTGGCGCGACGAGCGCACCTATGCCACCGCCCTCGGCGTGACCCATCGGATCGGCGACCAAGGCTGGTACGAGGAATGGGTTGGCGGGCCGTTGATGGATGCGGATGGCGCCGACCTGAAGGTGCTGGATGACGCGCCGCTTCCTTCGATTGCCAACATCGTGGAAGCACCGGACTATGCCGCCCAGGTGCAGGCGCTCAAGGCCAGGGGGCTGTTCGTGTCGGCCGGCATTCCCAATCCGTACAAGACGGCCTGGGAATTGCGCGGCATGGACAATATCCTGGCCGACTACCTGATCAACCGCGATTTTATCGAGGCGCTCTACGACAGGCTCTATGCGTACTACACCGACTATGCGCTGCGCGCCGTGCGCGCCGGCGTGGACATGATCACGGTCACGGGCGACATCGCCATGCAGGACCGCATCATCATGGGGCCGGACACCTGGCGCGAGGTGGACAAGCCGCGCATGGCGAAATTCATCGCCGCCTGCCGCCGCATGAACCCGGAAGTCTTCCTGTTCATCCATTCGGATGGCAACGTGATGGATCTGATGGACGATCTCGTGGAGATCGGATTCAACGTGATCAATCCGATTCAGCCGGAGTGCATGGATCCGGTGGAGGTCAAGCGGCGCTGGGGCGCCCGCATGACGATCCACGGCGGCGTCAGCCTGCAGCGCACGCTGCCCAACGGCACCGTGGCGGAAGTGCGCGCCGAGATCGAACATCTCATCCGCACCTGCGGGTACAACGGCGGGCTGGTGGTCTTCCCGTCCAACGTGATCCAGCCGGACACGCCGACCGAGAATATCATTGCCTGCTACCATGCGGCGCGCGATTTCGACGTGGCCAGCCTCGGCGGCCGGCCGGGGCAAGGAATAGGGCAGCCGAATTGATCAATCGCGCCACGGGGTGGCGCTCCCACAGATACGAGAACACCTATATATTGTAGGAGCGCCACCCCGTGGCGCGACGCGATTGATCATCGTCTTGTAACTGCTTGCCTTCCGCGGCACAGTGCGAGGATAATATCTGACTGTGAAACAACGCCGAATCAGGCTGCCTGCCGGCTGGCAGGCGAGGAGACGCTTGTTGAAACCGTTACTGATCGTGATTTCCGCTCCGTCCGGCGCCGGCAAGACCACGCTGTGCGAGCGCCTGCTGCAGTTCTATCCCGAAATCACCTATTCCATCTCCTGCACGACGCGCGAGCCGCGCGGCGTCGAGGAAGACGGCGAGGATTACTATTTTCTCACGAAGCAGGATTTTGCGCGGCACGTAGCCGCCGGCGAGTTCCTGGAACATGCCACGGTGCATGGGTTCGAATACGGCACGCTCAAGGAGCCGGTCTATGCGGCGTTTTCCGAGGGGCATTGCGTGCTGATGGACATCGATGTGGAAGGGGCGGCGCAAGTCCGGGCGCATGTCGCCACGCTGCCGCCCGACGATCCGATGCGCGCCGGGTTCGTGGATATTTTCATTCGACCGCCGTCAATCGAGGCGCTGCACGAGCGTCTGGAAGCGCGCGGCGAGGACGACGAAGCCACGATTGCGCGACGCCTGCGCAACGCCGAAAAGGAACTCGACCGCGCCAATGAGTTTCGCTACCACGTGGTGAACGACGATCTGGAGATCGCGTACCGGGCGTTGTGCGGAATTATTGAGAGCGCGAGCGGAATGCGGTAGTTCCAGGCTTGGATGAGTCTTGGTAATCAAGGAATTCAGAATTCAGGATTCAGAATCCTGAATTCCTGCAATCGGGCAGGAGCATGTATGAGCACAAGAAAGGCGACAGAAATCGTTCTCGGCGTCACAGGCTCCATTGCGGCCTACAAGGCGGCGGAACTCGCGCGGCTGATGATTAAGGCCGGTTGGGGCGTCTCCGTGGTCATGACGAAAGACGCCACGCGTTTCGTCGGCGAACTGACCTTCCAGACGCTTTCACGCCGGCCTGTGGTTGTGGACATGTTCGCGGCGCCGGAGGAGTGGGCGCCGGGACACATCTCCATGTCGGATCGCGCCTCCGTACTGGTGATCGCTCCCTGCACGGCCAACGTGATTGCCAAGCTGGCGTACGGCCTGGCGGACGACATGCTCACGGCCACGGCGCTGGCCTGCCCCGCGCCGCTGATTGTGGCGCCGGCCATGAACTGCCACATGTGGGATCATCCCGCCACCCAGGCGAATGTCGCGATCCTGCGGAAACGCGGCGTCACCATTGCGGAAGTCGGTACGGGCGACCTCGCCTGCGGCTACGAAGGGCAGGGGCGGATGGCGGAACCGGCCCGGATCGTGGAACTGATCGCGGGCGTGCTGCATCGATAATCGAAATTTAACCGGTGGCGCCTCCTGGGGTGCGGGCGTCCCGCCCGCATTGGGCGTGTAACAACGGACGAGACGTCCGCGCTCCCAGGGAAAACGAAGCGAAATTTCAGGTTGTTTCCGCGGAACCGGCTCGCATGCCGGGCATGGAATTGATAATATCAAACGGTTGGCAAATGACATGTCGGCGTATGCCGTCAGTTGGAAAGGTAGATGCTCGATGAAAACCTGCACACGTCTCGTAACCATCCTGCTGTTGTCCGCCACCTCGGTTTTTGCGGCGACGCCGGAAAAATCAGTGAAATGGTTTGACGATTTTGCCGCTGCCCAAGCTGCCGCCAAGAAGGAAGGTCGGCCCATCCTGGCCAACTTTACCGGATCGGACTGGTGTCCGTGGTGCATGAAGCTGGAGAAGGAAATTCTCGGGCAGAAGGTCTTTCTGGACTACGCCAGCGCCAATCTGGTTCTTTTCATTGCCGATTTCCCGAATGGCAAGAAACTGCCTGCCAAGGTTGTCAAACAGAACAAGGACTTGCAGGCGAAGTATGGGATCAAGGGGTATCCAACGGTGTTGCTGCTGGATGCCGATGGCAAGGTGCTAGCGCAGACAGGCTATCAGGAGGGGGGCGCGGCGCCATACGTCGAGAACGTAAAGGCCTTGCTGGAAAAATCCGGATGGAAGCCATCGGTGGCGACCAACCAGACGGCGAAGGCAGTCGCGCCGGCGGCGAAGTGATCGCGCTGCGCCGGCATGCGATCCCTTGGTCCGCGTCGTAGCCGCGGACCTGCTGCGCGACCGGTACATCCGGGGCTACGACCCGGACGCGACCCCATGAACACACAACTCTCCAACAATGTCCGCTGGGTCGGGTATGTCGATTGGTCGGTGCGTGATTTTCACGGCTACCGCACCGAACGCGGCTCGACGTATAACGCCTACCTGGTGTCCGGCCAGAAACACGCGCTGATCGACACGGTCAAGGCGCCGTATGCGGCCGATCTGCTGGCGCATGTCCGCGCCCTTCTGCCGCTGGAGCAGCTCGATTACATCGTTTGCAACCACGCGGAACCCGACCACGCCGGTGGGCTGGAGCAGGTCGTGAAAGCCTGTCCGAACGCCACGGTGGTCTGCAACAAGAAGTGCGCCGAGGCGCTGCGGCTGCATTTCGACACTTCCGCATGGAAGTTCCAGATCGTTGCGGAAGGCGAGAAACTGGATCTGGGCGGGCGCACGCTGCAGTTTTTCGACACGCCCATGGTGCACTGGCCGGAGTCCATGGCCACGTATCTGGTCGAGGAGCAGATCCTTTTCTCCATGGACGCCTTTGGCCAGCACTACGCCACGTCGGGGCGCTTCGACGACGAGGAGCCGCTGGACGTGGTGATGGCGGAGGCGAAGACGTATTACGCCAACATCGTGATGCCGTACGGCCGCCCGGTGGCTGCCGCCCTGGCGAAACTGGGGGCGTTGCCGCTGAAGATGATTGCGCCCAGTCATGGCGTGATCTGGCGGTCCCATATCGGCACGATTGTGGCAGCATACCAGGATTGGATGGTCTGCAAGTCCGCGCGCAAGGTCGTCATCGTGTACGCCTCCATGTGGAACAGCACGCGCGTCATGGCGCAGGCCATTGCCAGTGGCGCGCTGGAATCGAGCGTGGACGTGCGTTTGATCGATCTCGACACCGTGCATGACACGGAGGTCGTCACTGAGGCGCTGGACTGCGCCTGCCTGGCGATCGGTTCTCCCACGCTCAACCAGGGGATCATGCCGCGCATGGCTTCGGCGCTGACGTACCTGCGCGGGCTGCGGCCAACCGGAAAGACGGGGATGGCGTTCGGCTCGTATGGCTGGGCGGCGCGCGGTTGCGACGAACTGGTGCAGTATCTCCAGGCCATGCAGGTTGCGTCGCTCTGCGAGCCGATCACCTGCCGGTTCCGGCCGGACGCCGCCACGCTGGAGAAGTGCCGCGAGGCCGGCCGGTTGCTGGCGCGCAAGGCGATGGAGAAGTAAGGACGATTACGAATTTTACACAACAAAAGGAAACAACCATGATCAGCGAAAAGATGGCGAAGGAAATCAATGCCCAGATCAACCGCGAGTTCTATTCGGCCTACCTGTACCTGGCCATGTCGGCCGATGCCATGAACAAGGGGTTCAAGGGTGCGGCCTCGTGGTTTGCCGTGCAGTTCAAGGAAGAGCAGGGGCACGCGCTCAAGTTTATGAAGTACCTGCAGGACCAGAACGCAAAGGTGGAACTGGCAGCCATCGATGCGCCAAAAAAGGAATGGAAAGACCTGTTGGACATGTTCCAGAACACGCTGGCGCATGAAAAGACCGTCACTGCCAATATCAACAAGTTGATGGCGCTGGCCGTGGCGGAGAAGGATTTCGCCACCCAGGGCGCGTTGCAGTGGTTCGTCAACGAGCAGGTCGAGGAAGAGGCCAACGACACCGAGGTCCTCTGGATGCTGGAGATGTCTGCCGGCTCCAAGGGTGCGCTCTTCATGGCGGACAAGAAGCTCGGCAGTCGGGAATAGCCGTTCGGAATATGGATGCGGCCGTCGGCCGCATCCATATTCCGTTTGCGGGTGGTTTGTATTCGACGCCACACGTATGTGATCGTGCCCTCGGCCCGGGGCGGGCCGGGGCTATTGTAGCGCGGGGCCGCCCCGGCCCCAGCGCAGAAACGTGTGTCCATGCTATGCGACTTGCGCTTACATTGATTCTGATCGTTTGCGCCACTGTGCTTGCTCGCGCCGCCGATCCCTTTACGGTTACGGCGCGGCTGGAGCGCGCAGCGGCGGCGTGGCGGGCGGTGGTGGATGTGGAGGTGCCGCTGCGTCACGTGTTGTACGCGGATTCGCGTTTCGCGGTTTTGATCGACGGGAAAGCGCTGCCTGGTCGCGTGACTCCGGATTCGGTCACCCAATCCGATCCGGCCGGGCAACCGGAGAATGTTTTCACCAGCCGCGTCGAGGCAACCTATCTGCTGGCGGAAGAGAACGGGCCAATTGCGGTGCAGGTGAAATGCCAGGGGTGTTCGGAAACCGCCTGCTATCCGCCGCGCACGACGATTTTTAGACTATTGCCCACCGCCAACCTGGAGGGCGGAGCTCTGCGACGCCAGGCAGGGCTCGCGGAGCTCGCCCCTCCAAGTTTTGTGACCGAGCCATCGTCGAACACCAATGTCTGGATCAAAGGCGTTCAGATTCGTGGAAGCGCGGCAGGGTACCTCGGCAGTCGCGATTTCCTCGACTTTCTGGCGCGCGCGCGCGGTTTGGCATCTCCTGCGCCACGAAGCTGGTTTCGCCAGTTTCTTGACGATCCGGTGGCGTTCCAAGCGCAGCGCGGGATGGCCTGGACGATGCTGCTGATGCTGCTGGGCGGGGTGCTACTGAACCTGACGCCATGCGTGCTGCCTATGATCCCGATCAACCTGGCGATCATCGGCGCAGGCGCGCGCGCCGGCTCGCGCAGGCGCGGGCTGGCGCTTGGTGGCGCCTATGGCGCGGGAATTGCCGTGGTGTATGGCGCGCTTGGCGTGGCGGTTGTGCTGACCGGCAGCGTATTTGGCGCGCTGCAGTCCTCGCCGATCTTCAATGGCAGCATGACGGCGCTGTTTCTGGTGCTGGCGCTGGCCATGTTCGACGTGATCCCGATCGACCTGACGCGGTTCCAGCGCGGCGGAGCAGGGCGCGGCGGATTTCTGGCGGCCGGCGTGGCCGGTGGCGTTTCCGCGCTGCTGGCGGGCGCGTGCGTGGCGCCGGTGGTGGCGGCGGCGCTATTGCTTTCCAGCGCCCTGGTTCATGGCGGGGCGAAGGCGGCGGTGCTGTTGCCGTTCATGCTGGGGGTAGGCATGGCGCTGCCATGGCCGTTTGCCGGGGCAGGGGTGGCCGTGCTTCCCAGGCCTGGCGTCTGGATGGTCTGGGTGAAATACGGTTTTGGCGTGCTGATTGCGGTGATGGGCATCTACTACGGATGGCTGACCTTCACCGGCTTTTCCGCTCCTGCACCGGCTGCGGCTGGTGGCAACGAACTCCTGGCCGGAGATGTTGCCGGTTGGACAAGATGGCTTGCGGAGGCAAACGCCGAGCGCAAGCCATTGCTGCTCGATTTCCATGCGAGCTGGTGCAAGAACTGCGAAGTCATGGACCATACGACCTTCCGCGATCCGGCCGTGCGAAAAAAACTGGAGCAATTCATCGTTGTGCGTGTCGCCACGGAGCGTCCCGCCGAGGAACCGGCGCTTGGGATGTGCCAGGCCTTGGGCGTTACGGGGCTGCCGACATATGTAGTCGTGGATGGGCGATGATGTGGTTTGGGGCTATATTGTTCACTGACTTCGGATACGCGAAAAGGAGATTCCTCATGAACAGCAGGTTGTGGTTGGGCATCACGTTGGCGGCGTGGTTGGCAGGCACCGCAAGCGCGGATGTCCGGCTGGCGAAAATCTTTACCGACAACATGGTGTTGCAACGCGACCAGCCCATCCTGGTCTGGGGCTGGGCTGAGCCGGGAGAGGCCGTGAGCGTCGCGCTGGCGGGCAAGAACGCGGCGACTAGGGCCGACGCGAAAGGCCAGTGGATCGTGGAACTGCCCGCGCTGAAGCAGGGCGAGAACCTGGAGCTGACCGTCTCCGGAAAGAATGCCATCGTCCTCAAGAACGTGATCCTGGGGGATGTCTGGCTCTGTGCAGGCCAGTCCAACATGGAAATGGCCCTGGGCGGATGCCTGAACGCAGCGGACGACTGCAAGGTGGCGGACCTCCCGAAAATCCGGCGCATCAAGTTCGCGCACGTGCAGTCTGCCTGCCCGGAGTCTGACGCGCCGGCAACGGCCGCGTGGCAGGTGTGCACGACGCAGAACGCCGGCGCGTTCACGGCCGTGGGTTTCTACTTCGCCCGCGAGATTCAGGCAAAGACCGGCGTGCCGATCGGGATCCTGGACGACAACTGGGGCGGCACGCAGATCGAACCGTGGACAACTTCCGCAGGGCTGGAGTCCATTCCCGAACTCCACGATGCCGTGGTTGTCCGGAGCAATGCGTTGGCCGCGTATCGGGCGCAACTGCCCAAACGCCTCGACGAACTGGAATCCTGGATTGGCGCAGCCCGCGCCGCGTTGACCAATCAAGCCCAGATTCCTCCTGCGCCGGAGATCATCCCCCCTGGCGCCACCGGTTGGTGCAGCATGTACCACGCCATGATCAGCCCGCTGATCCGCTTCCCGATCAAGGGGGCTCTCTGGTACCAGGGCGAGTCCAACGGCTCCGAGGGCGAAAGCTACTATCACAAGATGCGCGCGCTGGTGGGCGGCTGGCGCCAGGAGTGGAATCCGGGCGCCTCTGCGACCGGATCCGGGCGGGATTTTCCGTTCTATTTTGTGCAATTGGCCAGCTTCCAGAATGCCAATGATAATCCGGCCGGCGGCGATGGCTGGGCCCGGCTGCGCGAGGCGCAGACCCGCGCGCTTTCCATCCCCAACAGCGGCATGGCCGTCATCATCGACACCGTTCCGCTCAAGGAGTCGGAGAACATCCACCCCAAGAACAAGTACGACGTCGGCCTGCGTCTAGCCCGCTGGGCGCTCAACCGCGACTATGGGATGAAGGACACCCTGGTATCCGGCCCGATCTTCAAGGCCATGAAAATCGAGGGCGACCGGGTGCGCGTGTCGTTCGACTATGCCGGATCCGGGCTCATGGTGGGCGCCAAGGAAGGGCGCGCACCCGCGGTGGAGCAGAACAGCGGCAAGCTGAAGCGCTTTGCAATCGCCGGCGCGGACAAGCACTGGGTCTGGGCCGACGCGGCGATCGAGGGACAGACTGTGGTGGTGTCCGCTTCCGGCGTGAAGGAGCCGGTTGCCGTGCGCTACGCATTCTCGATGAATCCCGCCGGTGCCAACCTCTATAACCGCGAGGGGCTTCCTGCCGCGCCGTTCCGCACCGACGGGTGGTGAGAACAAATGCCCTTCACCCCGCATTGCAGCCGCAGGCAGGGCAGGGTATACTGCTCCCCGATGCGCATCACAGGCGGCGAATTTTGCGGACGGCCGATCAAGGTTCCGGCCGGGGACAAGGTCCGGCCGACACAGGACCGGGTGCGTGGCGCGCTTTTTTCCATGCTGGCGGAACTGGTGCCGGACGCGCGCGTGCTGGACCTGTTCGCCGGCTCCGGCGCCGTTGGGCTGGAGGCGATCAGCCGCGGTGCGGCAGAGGCAGTTTGGGTGGAAGCCGACCGACGGCATGTGGCGGTCCTGAAGGCGAATGTGCAGATGTTCGGCGCTGCCGGCCGGGTTGTGGGCGACGACTGCCTGCGCTGGCTGCGGCATGCCGAGGGCGAACCGTTCGATCTGGTTTTTGCGGACCCGCCCTACGAATGGGCGCAGGAACACGGTTTTGCAGGGATCGCCGAGCTGCTGCGGACACGGAAGTTGCTGCGTGCAAGGGGCATCCTGGTGACCGAGCAGCCGGCGGAGTTGCCGGCGGCGGAGTTGCCGGAATGGGAAATGTTGCGCGACCGCGCCTATGGGCACACGCGCTTGGCGGTGTACCGGCTGAAGGAGTTCACATGCAAAACATCGCAGTTTATCCCGGAACCTTCGACCCCTTGACGCTGGGGCATTTGGATCTGATCAGCCGTGCCGCCGAGATTTTCGACCGGGTGGTGGTGGCGGTGGCATCCCGATCGGCCAAATCAGGTGGAATGTTTGCGATCGAGGAGCGGTTGGCGCTGGTGCGTGAATCTTCGGCTTATCTTCCGAACGTGGTGGTGGAGACGCTCGACGGTCTGCTGGTGAACTACTGCGTGCGGCGCAATATCCGGGTTGTGATCCGCGGTCTGCGTGCGTACTCGGACTTCGAGTACGAGTTCCAAATGGCCCTGACCAACCGCAAACTGGCGCCGAACATTGAGACTCTTTTCATGATGCCGCAGGAAGAGCACAGTTACATCACGGCCAGCACGGTGCGGGAAGTCGCTCGGTACGGCGGCGACATCGGCGGATTTGTGCCGCCGCCTGTCCAGCGCTACATCGAGCGTCACCTGCAAGCCCATCCGGAGCAGCGCATCAAGACGGGAGGCGGCATTGGAGACGCCGGGGCATTTGATCGTTGATGTCGCCCGTCTCGATGAAGAGGGCGAATCCTTTTCCGGCGAGACCGCGGCGGGCCTCTTGGATTTGGACGCAGACCCAATTTGCACGCCCGAGGGCGGAATTACCTACCAGATCCATGTCGAGCGGATCGGGAGCGAACTGCTGGCACGGGGACGGGTGTCGCACCGGTTCCAGTGCAAATGTTCGCGTTGCGCCGACCGTTTCGCGCTGGAGGTCGTGGATCCGTCGTTTTTTGCCGACTATCCTGTGGCAGAAGGTACAGAGTACGTTGACTTGACCCCTGAGATGCGCGAGGCTATCATACTCATTCTTCCCGGTTACCCGGTTTGCCGGGAGGAATGCAAAGGGCTTTGCGCCCGCTGCGGTGCGAATCTCAACCGCGAGACCTGCGCCTGCGGACCAGCCCCGGATAGTTCCTGGGCGGTGCTTGATCTGCTTGTGAAGCGGTAGATCCGGATACGGAGTGAATAACTATGGCAGTCCCGAAACGTAAGAAATCAAAGATGCGTATCCGCCAACGCAAGGCGCACCACAAGTTTGATCCCGCACAGGTGAAGAAATGCCCGAATTGCGGTGCTCCCCAGCAATCGCACCGGGTGTGTCCCTCCTGCGGCCAGTATCGTGGCCGGCAGGTTGTGACGGTTCAGGTCGAGTAGCGAACCATGAGAATTGCCCTGGATGCCATGGGTGGTGACTTTGCGCCTCGCGAGATCGTGCGCGGCGGCGTGGAGGCAGTCGCCAAGCTCAAGGGTGTCACTTCCGTGATTTTGGTCGGCGTGGAGCCGGCGATCCGGGAGGAACTGCGGCGGTGGGGCGGCCGGGTTGGCGACCGGATCCGGATCGTGCATGCATCTGAGAATGTGGGCATGGACGAATCGCCCGCCGTGGCCGTGCGCCGCAAGAAAGATGCCTCCATCAACCGTTGCATGGAACTGCTCAAGAACGGCGAGGCGGACGCCGTGGTGGCGGCTGGAAATTCCGGGGCGGTGGTGGCGGCAGCCATGTTTAATCTGGGCCGCATCAAGGGCGTGGCGCGTCCGGCGATCGCCACGGTGCTGCCAACCCGCAGTCGGCCGTTGCTGCTGCTCGATGCGGGCGCCAACACCGATTGCCAGGCGGAGTGGCTGGCGCAGTTCGCCATCATGGGCTCGGCCTATTCCCAGACGGTGCTGCATCAGCCCAACCCCGTGTTGGGGCTCCTCAGCATCGGCACCGAGGATTGCAAGGGCAACGAGGTCACCAAGAAGGCGTTTGTCCTGATCCAGCATGCGGGAGTGAATTTCCGCGGCAACGTAGAGGGGCACGATCTGTTCATCGGCCACACCGACGTGGTGGTCTGCGATGGGTTCGTCGGCAACGTGGTGCTGAAGACGACCGAAAGCGTGGCGCACGCCATCGGGTTCTGGATGAAGCAGGAGTTCTTCCGCCATCCGATCCGGGTATTGGGGTCGCTGCTGCTGAAAGGCGCGTTCACGGCGATGAAGCAGCGGATGGACCCGGAAGTGTATGGCGGCGCGCCGCTGCTGGGCGTGTCTGGGAACGTCATCATTACCCACGGCGCCTCCACCCATCGCGCCATCTACCATGCCGTGCGCGTGGCCGCCGCCGCCGCGCACAACAATGTCAGCGGCATCATAGCCGAGCGCATCGCCACCGCCGGCGATTTTGGCGTCACCAAAGACACCACCAACGCCTGATTGCGGTCCGTCGATCGCCTCTCATGTGCTGCGGTCTGCTACCGTTCGGTTTGGGCGGCTTGTGGTCGTCCGTGGCCGGCCACGTCGGGCGCGCCATCCAGGATGTGGCGCAAGCGGCTTCCCAGAAAATGGCGTTTATACCCGTCTGACAGCCGGCGCAGGAGAAAGCGAGGCGTGCAGGCGCAGCCGATAAAAAAGGCCCAAAACCGCGGATCGAACAGGTTCCACGGCCGGAGTTTTACCAGCCACCAGGCGTCTGCGAAGTAATCGCGCATGTAACCGTAGTTGCGGATCTGGACCAAACCTACAAAATTGCGGCTCATAATCTGCAGCCCCATGCGTCGCACTTCGGCAAATTCGGGTTCAGAAAAGAGGGTCCGGAACAGCTCTGCCCAGGTTCGGGTTGGGGCAGGGTGATAGATGCCGGATACGGACCGGCATTGGCTGGACACCGTTCGCACAGCCAGGTTGAACTCCGGCCAGAAGTAGCAGGAGTGGGTTTTCAGGATGGACAGGAATGGATACACGTGGGCGGTGAAAACGTGATCATGGACCGGTGCGGTGATCAGATGCCGGCGATAGACCAGCGCACTTAGCTGACTGCTTGTGCGGAAGACGGCCAGAAACTCATTGGGGTCGGTGCGGATGTCGATGACGCGTGTCGGGTGTTTCGGCTCGACGCGGACTGGCTTGTGCGGATCCGACTCGAACCAATAATAAGGCCGTGCAATGCAGCCGATTTCCGGGTGCGACGCCAGTACTTCCATGATGCGCGTGAAGAGGTCGTCTCCTAGCAACAGGTCGTCCTGCCCCATCAGGAAGAGTATGTCGTGCGTGGCGAGCTCCATGCACCGGCGTATATTCCCAGGATATCCGAGGTTAACTTCGTTGGTGAAAAATCGCAACCGCGGGTCGCCATAGGAGGCCATTTTTGCCGACATGGCGTTGTGGTCGTCGGGACTGTCGTTGCAGATGACGACCTCGAAATCGCGATAATTCTGTGCCAGGATGGTGGCCAGCGTTTCATCGATCAGATCGAGGCCGTGATACGTGGGAATGCAGACGCTCAGGGGCATGCGATCGGACTCCTCTTTTTTTTGACTTCCGACTTCTGACGCGTAGACCGTAAACCACGCACCTTGACCATGCCGCACGGATAATAGGTTGTGAGCGCCTCCAAGTCAAATGATACGAGGGTTCGCGCTCGCGTTGCTCTGGACTTTTTTTCCGGTTTCTGGCATGCTCCGCGCCATGAATTCATTACGTTCTATCGCATTGTATGATCGCGTTTGCGGGTGATCCATTTATGAACACGAACGCAAAGCCTAACTACGACCTTGTGTTGGTTTCACCACCATCACGCATGGTAAACCACTATCGGCCGCCGGTGGCGTTGCTGTACATTGCCGGCTACCTGCGCAAGATGGGCTTCCGTGTCCGCATCATTGACGTGCCGATGAAGGAAACCGTTCGCACGAAAAGGTTCAACGCGAACCTGCTGCAAACCTTGCAAGGGATCGAGGATCAGATGGTGGAGCAGTTCCAGGCACTGCGCACCAAGATTGTCGGCATCACCTGTTACTCCTCGGAATTTGGAGAGGTTTTGCACATGGCCCGCCGGTTCAAGGCGTTGTGCCCCGATGTGAAGGTTGTGGTTGGTGGCGCGCATTCGACGCTTTACCCGGAGAGCTTTTTTGAGGATGCGGATCGTCCGGTGGATTGTGCCGTGATCGGCGACGGTGAACTGACGATGCACGAGTTGACTGCCGCCATCCTTCGCGGTCAGACGGATTTGTCTGAAATCAAAGGGATCGTCTACTACGACGAGACGAAGCAGCGGATAGTGGAAACGCCGCGGCGCGAAGTGGCCGAGGACCTGGATGCCATCTCTTTTCCCGCCTACGACTTGGTGGACATGGACTACTACACTACGCCATCGCCCTATGCCATCAAGGGCGTTTTGTTGCGCGCGACGCACGTGATGGGGGGGCGCGGTTGTCCGTCGGCCTGCACGTTCTGCGTCGCCAAGAAAATGCGCAAAGCTTCCGGTGGCGGAAAATACCTGCGGATGCGCTCCGCGCGCAGCCTTTTTGAAGAGATCCTGCTGCTACGCGAGCGTTATGGTATCGATGCCTTTCTGTTCATGGATGACCTCTTCACGCTTGACAAGCGCAACGTTTTGGAACTTTGTTCGTTGATACGGCAAGCCCGGCTTGACATCCTGTGGAGTTGCATTTCGAAAGTAACCATGATGGATGAGGAAATGATCCGCCATATGGCCGATGCGGGTTGCATCCAAATTGAGTTTGGCGTCGAACGCGGCAGCGATCACGCCTTGCAGCTTATCAAAAAAGGCATCACGGTGGCGGACGTGATCAGGGTTTTTGATCTCTGTCACAAATACGGCATCCGCACCTACGCGAACATGCTCGTCAATCTGCCTGAGGAAACCGAGCAGGACTTGCAGGATATCGTCAACCTGTTGACACGGCTCCGTTCGGAGGTGGTGGCCATGAACACCTTTTTTCCTTATCCTGGCACAGAAATTTACGATCTGTGGGATCAGAAGTTCTCGCGTGAGGACTTGCCGTTGTTGAGCTTTGCCCATCCGCGTTGCTTGGAGATTTTGAAGCGGGCGCGGTTTGCGAAGCACCAGGTGGATTTCACGGAGTGGAGCCGTGTTAACATGCGTAAGTTCAACAAGCTTTGGCCCCACCTGCGGTTTTACCTCTCCGGGCGTTACTGGAGAACGCTGCTGCATTCCACGCACAAGGCCAGCTACCTTCAGGGACTCCGAATTCTCATCCGTGAATTCGTGCAGAACAAGTTCTAACGTTACAATATGTTGAGATACTTGGAACACCTTTGGCAACAGGGCGGCGGCGAGTGCGCCATTTCCGCGCGAAAAAGTCGAGCCCGCTCTCCGTTCCAAAGTTTGTCAAAGGGGGTTTGGAAGAGGTTTCCAAAGCTGTATTCCTTGATTATGTTACTGTACGAGCCAAATTGCGGTATCACGCAGCAGGGCAAAACATCCCCGAAAACCGTAATAAATGGGTACATCCACGGATAAAAGCAGGAGCCTCTTTTGATTGTGGTAGAGGGCAGCATTACCTTGACATGCCGCGCTTGCGCATATGCTTTGATGCTTTCAAATATTGCCGTTATATTTTTGCCCCCCCCAGGCGAATAATACTGCAATGTTTCTTGCTGCGAGAGATCGTGCGGGTTCTGGAATGTGAGTCCGGATATGTTTTTCAATCCGGCTGCCAAGTCTATAATCGAATAGATATTTTCAATCTGATCCATGGTTTCCTTAAGCAGGACCACGTTGAAATAGATTGTCAGGGGGGCTTTTCGCTCTGCAATTCGCCGGTTCAACAGGTCTAACTTCAAAACAAGATTGTCGAACAGCCCGCCCCTGCGAATCCGTTGGTAGACTTCCGGTATTCCGCTCTCGATCGAAACGGAAATGGCGCACACCCGTGTGTTTAGCAATGAGTGGATGCGTGACTCGTTGAGCAGCAGACCGTTCGTGATAAAGCTTGTGGTGACGGCTTGCTCACTTGCGGCGTCAATCAATTGTTCGAGATTCGTATTGAGAAGACTCTCGCCGATTCCCGTAAAGTTGATTGACCGTAAATGCCTTAACGGCCGGAGAATCTGGGAGAGGTCGGAAGGAGACATGAATGTTTTCGCCACACTGTTATCAATACTGCACATTTTACATTTCAAATTACAGGCAGAGGAAGGTTCGATCTGCACCTCGGTCGGTTGCGGCACGTGGGAGGTAAGTTTCAGAAACGCGCAGGAATAATTTAACAGAGTAGGCACCAGTTGGTGTGCCTTTGTGGTTGCAAGAAGCGGCGCGATATTCTTGAGTCCTTTAAGTAAGTACTTCATATGCTCCACTTCGGGTTTTTGACTTCCGGCTTCTGACGGCTTAAACAGGTGTCCGGATTTAATCCCAAACTGGCGAATATGCTTTCCGTCCGTTTATGCCAGTCCCAGACCTCGACAATCAGGGCATGCGCCGCGGCGGCCTGTGTGCGATAGAAGCCTTCATCGTCGAGCAGGCGGAGAATAGCCGCGGCAAAGGCTGGTTCCTCAAAACACGGCACCTTGACCATGCCGCGCGGATAATAGGTTTTGAGCGCATCCAGGTCAAATGACACGCCGGGCAGTCCCCAGGCCATCCCTTCGGCTGCGGCCATGCCGCCGCTGTCGTAGGTGGCAGGATGGACCATAAGCTTCGCCAGCTTGAAAACCTCGAACTTCTCCGCGCCATCCCGAAAACCCAGCAGATCAACATTGGCAGCCAGTCCCAGTTGCGTGATCTTCTTGCGAACTTCGTTGGCGAGGTGGCCATCGCCAATCACAGCCAGACGCGCGCCGGGACGGCGCGCGCACACGCGTTTCCAGATGTCCAGCAGCGCCAATACCCC
>Ga0118677_10004238_pt1 | contig 26353 bp, 21 predicted proteins | sample AliMusrvi5mmetaG_FD_86154 | JGI IMG/M metagenome (GOLD analysis project Ga0118677, IMG submission 86154) | reverse complement strand
CCTCCCCGCCGCCCGTGTCACTTCAATCCATCCTCGTTGTCAAGCCCAGCTCCATGGGGGACATCGTCCACACCCTGCCGGCGGTCTCCTTTCTCAAGCGGACCCACCTGGGCGCCCGCCTCCGCTGGATCGTCAACCCCGAATGGGCTCCGCTGCTGGAGGGAAACCCGGATGTGGATGAGCTCGTCCCCTTTCCCCGGCGGGAACTCAGCGGCTCCGTCCTCAAGCAAATCCGCTGGCTGCGCGCCACAGGCGCGGCGTACCGCTCCGATCTGGTGCTCGACTTTCAGGGGCTTCTGCGGAGCGCCTTGATCGGGCGTTTTTGCCGCGGGGGAACCCTCGCCGGTCTCTCCGACGCCCGCGAAGGAGCCCGCTTCTTTTACGACAAGACCGCCCCCGTGCAGGCGGAACATGCCGTGGACCGGTATTTGAAACTGGTCGCCTCGCTCGGCATCGACACCACCGGACCGCTTGTCTGGAACCTGCCCGAAGGCAAACGCCCCGCCGGGTTCAAGCTGGAGGAACCGTTCGTGCTCCTGCACCCCTTCTCGCGGGGCAAGGGCAAATCGCTTTCCGCGGAAGAAGCCACCAAGTTTGCGGCAGCCCTCCCGTGTCCCGTCGTCCTTGCCGGGAAGGCGGGCATCCAGATCAAAGGGGGCGAAAATCTCGTCAACCTGCTCAACCGCACCACCATCCCCGAGCTGATCTGGCTGATCCGCCAGGCGCGCTTTGTCGTGAGCGTGGACAGCGGCCCCATGCACATCGCCGCCGCGCTGACACCCCACCTCCTCTCCCTCCACACCTGGAGCGACCCCGCGCTGGTCGGTCCCTACCGGCCCGAAGCCTGGGTCTGGAAAGACCGGACGCTTTCCCAAGTCCGCCAACGGCGCGAGCCAGCGGCGTCCGCAAAACCCATTGCCGCCCCCGATCTCGCCAGTGTGGCGGGTTTTGTCGCCGGTCTGGTGGCGTAGGGCTACCGCCCCGAACGGCCCGATTTTGAAGCGCGGGGAGTGGGAGCCGCCTGAATCAGCTTGCCCTGACCATCATAGATGTCGATGCCGGAGACACGCCCAGCGGCGTTGAAGTGGTAAACAAGCCGCCGGAGCAGCACTCCCTTGGGGCTCTTTTGAAACTCTTCGCTCCGGCGCCCCTGGGCGTCATACAGGAAGGTAACAATCCCCATGACTTCGTCCTTGGGATTGTACACGGTCTCCTCCGCGACCCGGTCCTGGGCGTCGAGCGTGAAGGTGGAACGCTGGATGAGCTTATTCTTGCTGTCGTAGGTCTTGGCCTCGCCGGTGCGATTTTCGAAATCCGTCTTCGTCTCCGTGCGTCCGCCGCCTTCACGGAGCAGGGTCGTGACCTTGATGCCCGGCACCGGCGCCTCCTGTGCGAACGCGGGGAGAATAGCAAGCAATAGGGCCGAAACGAGGAAAAGGACGAGGCGTTTCATGGGATTTCAGGAAAGCAGGGAGGATTCGTTTTCGTGCGAGTTAAACTGTAAATCGTAGAGCCGCCGGTAGTTGCCGTTCCGTTCAAAAAGCTCGGGGTGGGTGCCCACTTCCTCAATGCGCCCGTTCGCCATGCTCACGATCTGGTCGGCGTTCAAAATCGTGGAGAGACGGTGGGCGATGGCGATGACGGTGCGGCCCGCGGCAAGCCGTTCGAGGGCGAGCTGGATTTTCTGTTCGGATTCGCTATCCAGCGCGCTGGTGGCCTCATCGAGCAGCAAAATCGGCGCATTTTTCAGAAGGGCTCGGGCGATGGCGACGCGCTGCTGCTGGCCGCCAGAGAGCATGCACCCCTTGTCGCCGACGATGGTCGCGTAGCCGTTGGGCTGGGCGCAAATGAAGTCGTGCGCAAAGGCCTGGTAGGCCGCCGTGTAAACTTCGTCGTCGGTCGCATCCAGGCGCCCATAGCGGATGTTCTCCATGATGGTCGTGTGGAAGAGGAAGGTGTCCTGGGTGACGATGGCGATGTTCTTGCGCAGCGAAGCCTGGGTGATCGAGCGCAGGTCCTGCCCATCCACGCGGATCGCGCCGGTCTGCGGATCGTAAAACCGCAGCAGCAGGCTCAGGATGGTGCTTTTGCCCGCACCGCTCTGGCCCACAAGGGCGTAGGTCTTGCCGGGCTCGATCTTGAGGTTGATCTCCTGCACGGCGGGCGAGAGATCGGCGCGGTAGCTGAAGCCGACGTTCTCGAAGACAATTTCGCCGCGCGCATGGCCCAGTTCCGCGGCATCGGGCGCGTCTTTGATCTCCGGTTCGACGTGCATCAACTCAAAAATGCGCTCCGTGGAGACCAGCGCCTTTTGCAGCGTGAGATGGATTCTGCTGAGCTTCTTGACCGGGTCATACATCATGAAGAGGGCGGAGACCAGCGCGAGAAACGTGCCGGCGGAAATCCCCCTCACCCCAACGTACACCAGAGCCATCATCACCCCCACGGCGGAGACGGCCTCAATAATCGGGCCGACGATTTCAATGGCCCTCCGGACCTTCATGGCGACTGAAAACTGGAAATCGCCGGATTCCTCAAATTTGCCGATCTCGTTTTTTTCACGCACAAGGGCCTTGACGACGCGAATGCCCGCAAACGCCTCTTGAAGCACCACCATCATCATCCCGGCGCGGGCTTCTTCCGAGCCGCCTGCCCGCCGGACTTTGCGTCCGAAAATCACGATGGGAATCAAGCAAAGCGGAAAAAGAATCAGGCTGATGATCGTAAAGCGCCAGTCCAAGTGCAGAAGCACGCCGATGGAGGTGATTACCGTGACCGGCTGGGTGACGATGTCGGCACTGACTTGCGAGAGGGCCATCTGCGCCATGCGCGAGTCGTTCATGATGTGGCCGATCAACATCCCCGAGTGCCGCGTGTTAAAGAACGAGAGCGGCTGGACGATGATTCTCCGGAACAAGTCGTTGCGAATGTCGTTGAGCAGCTTCAAGCTGACCCAGGAAACATAGTAGGTGTTCATGTAGCCCAAAACGCTCCGGGCCATCATGACGATGGGGATCAATGCGCAGACCCAAATCATGGAACTGATGGCGGGGCCATGGTTGAGCATTTCCTTGCCGACATGTTTGGCGCCGTCGGGAAAGATGTGATCCGCGACCCGTTTAAGCGTCAACGGCACCATGGAGTTGGTGACGCCCGCGCCGACGCCGCAAAGCAACCCCGCGATAAAGCGCGCCTTGTATTTCGCGAGGTAGGGCAGGAGCTGTTTGTAGGGAACCCACATCCGGCGCAGCAGTTCGCGCATCGGAATTTTGGGTTGAGGTTCAGATTTTTTGCTCATGAATGGGAAAGAGGTGCGGCTGGGGGGCCGACGCAAAGGGTGTTGATAGCACCAAGGACGGCGTCCGTCGATAACTCGCTCAAGGGGCAGGGCTTTGCCCGCGGCTCGAAGTGGGTGAGCGGCGCGGGCTCCCCGGCATATAACACCACAGCCCGCGCGTGCCGGGGGCGCCAGGCAAAGGGGTTGGTCTCGCCGAACAGCGCGATCTGAGGGGTGCCGAAGGCGGCGCCGAGATGCACCGGGGCGGAATCCATGCTCATCAAAAGCGAGGCGTGCCGGATGAGCGCCGCCAGGCCGAGCAAATCGAGCTTGCCGGAGAAATCCCGCCACGGCGTGCGAACTTTTGTCCGGATCTCCCGCAGGTGCGCCTGCTCAAATTCCGCCCGGCTCCCCGTCACCACGCACGGAATGCCGAGCGCCCCCTGGCAATGGTTAATGACCGCCGCCCAGCGTTCGGGCACCCAGTATTTCTCCGCGCGCGCGGTTCCGGGATGGACCACGGCAAAGGGCTCCGCGATCCCCGCTTGCGCCAAGAGCCGGGCAGCAGCTTCTTCCGCGCTTGCCGGGAGTTCCAAGGTGATGGGAGAGTCCTCCCGCTCGATGCCGAGCGGACGCAGAAGGTCAAAGTGGTGGTCGATGGTGTGGTTTTCGCGCGCGCTCGAATCGACGAATTCATGGAAGGCGAGCTGCCGGTGCCGGGAGCGTTGGACCCAGCCGAAGGTGATCCGGCGCGGGGCGCGCGAGAGCAGGGCGAAAAATGCGGAGCGGTCGTTGCCGGTGAAGTCCAGGCAGACATCGAAGCCGCCGGTGGCCAACCGGGTGAGCAGCCGCGCGTTGGCCCGGCGTTGGCGGAACACCAGCACCTCGTCCACGTAGGGCATGGCCGGGATGAGCCCCTCGCAGTTCTCCAGGATGCAAAGCGTCACGTGCGCGCGAGGAAACGCCCGCCGCAACGCCACCAAAGCGGGGGTCGTCAGGATCAGGTCGCCGATTCTCTTGAGCTTGAGCGCGAGGATTTTCATCTGGCCACACAGGAAACACCGGGGGCAGCCCGCAGGCTGAAATGGGCGGCGCGGGAAAATGGCACGGGGCCGGGGTGATTTCTTGTTTTATTTTGCAAGGGGCAACCCTTATCTTCTGTGACACATGTTTTCAAGCGTTCCTCAGTTTTTTCCCCAGCCTCCTGCGCCGAACGAAAGGCGACAGAGCATCAGGGAATCCGGAAATCCGGAAAGAAAGGGAGCAGAATCTGGAGCTCATTCACTGAGGATTCCGAAGAGAAAAAAGGGGCTCCTTCGTGCCTTCGTGCCTTCGTGTGAAAATCAAACCTTGTCCCATTTTCATGCCGCACGGCGACCCGGACGATGAACATCGGGCTTGCCAGGCGGGGATATTCGGCGACGGGGGGCGCAGAGGCTTATTTGAAGCGCTTCGCGCAGGCCCTGCTCGCGGCGGGGCACGACTGCACGCTGTTCACCTCCGCCCACTGGCCGCGCGAAGAGTGGCCCGGCGCACGCATCGAGACGCTCCCCGGCCGCTCGCCGCTGGCGTTCGCCGATGCCCTGCAAAAAGCACGCTCCAACGCCCCCTGCGACTACCTCTTTTCCCTGGAGCGCGTCTGGACCTGCGACTGCTACCGCGCCGGGGATGGCGTCCACCGCGCCTGGCTCGCACGGCGGGACCGCGTGGAGCCGTTCTGGAAACGCTGGGGGCGCGTGTTCAACCCCAAACACCGCGAATTGCTCGCCCTGGAAGCCCGCCTCTTTTCGCCCGAAGGCGCGGGACGCGTCATCGCCAACTGCCGGATGGTGAAAGAGGAAATCGTCCGGGAATACGGCTACCCCGCCGACCGCATTCACGTTGTTTATAACGGCATCCCCGCATCCACTCCCCGGCCCGAACTCCGCGCCCGGACACGGGAGCAACTCGGGCTTGCGGAATCCGACTACGTCCTGCTCTTTGCCGGGAGCGGCTGGGAACGCAAGGGGTTGCAGCCCGCCCTCGATGGCCTGGCGCGCGTGAACCCCGCATGCCGCCCGCTGCTTCTGGTGGCGGGCCGGGGAAACCCGCGCCGCTACCGGAGTTGCGAACGGGCGCGTTTCCTGGGGCCGGTGCGCGAGATGGCCGCGCTTTACGCCGCTGCGGACGCCTTCCTGCTGCCCACGCTCTACGATCCCTTCTCCAACGCCTGCCTGGAAGCGCTCGCCGCCGGGTTGCCGGTCCTCACCACCGCCTCCAACGGCTTTTCGGAAATCCTGGAGCCGGGCACCGATGGCGAAGTCCTCACGGATCCCGCCGATTCCGCCGCCATGGCCCGCGCCATTGAAGCCTGGAGCGATCCCGCGCGCCGGGCTGCCGTCCGTCCGCGCCTGCTGGAACTCGCCAGCCGCTTCACCATCGAGGCCAACCTGAGCAATACCCTGGCAGCAATGGGGCAGACGGGCGGTTGATGCACCAATCCCGTTTTCGAGTTGATTTGGCGGCTGTGGATTCTAACCTTGCCCGATGCCCAGCCAATCCTCGTCCCTTTCTTCACCCGATTCCCTCTCCGCTGCCCTTGCGCCTGCCGATGCCTTTGCTCCCCGGCATCTCGGTTCCGATGCCGAAAAAACGGTGGCGATGCTGGCCGCTCTCGGGTTCGACTCGCTGGAGACGCTGGTCGGCACGGCTGTGCCCGCCGCCATCCGGCTCCCGGCCCCGTTGCATCTTCCCGCGTCCAAGGGCGAACACGCGGCGCTGGAAGAACTGCGCGCGCTCGCGGGCAAAAACCGCGTTTTCCGCTCGCACATCGGCATGGGTTATTACGACTGCATCACGCCGCCGGTCATCCAGCGCAATATTCTGGAAAACCCCGGCTGGTACACGGCCTATACGCCCTACCAGGCGGAAATCTCGCAGGGACGGCTGGAGGCGCTTTTGAATTTCCAGACGATGATCGTGGAGCTGACGGGGATGGACATCGCCAACGCTTCGCTGCTCGACGAGGGGACCGCCGCCGCCGAGGCAATGTGGATGTGCCGCTCGCTCTGCAAAGATGCCGCCGCGACGACGATTTTCGTCTCCAGCGGGTGCCACCCGCAGACGATCGCCGTGGTGGAGACCCGCGCCAAGCCGCTGGGCTTGCGCGTAGTCGTGGGGGATGAGGCGGCTTACGATTTCAGCGCAAAGACCTTCGCCGTGTTGCTCCAGGTGCCTGCGACGGATGGGAGCCTTTGCGATCCCACGGCGTTTATCGCAAAAGCGCACAGCCACGGCGCAATGGCGATTGTAGCCGCTGATCTGCTGGCGCTCACTCTGCTCAAGAGCCCCGGCGAGATGGGCGCGGACGTGGCGGTGGGCACCACCCAGCGTTTTGGGGTGCCGATGGGCTACGGCGGCCCGCACGCCGCGTATTTCGCCACGCGGGATGCCTTCAAGCGCGCCATGCCGGGGCGGCTCGTGGGTGTTTCCAAGGACGCACACGGGAATCCGGCGATGCGGCTCGCTCTCGGGACGCGCGAGCAACACATCCGCCGCGAGAAGGCGACCAGCAACATCTGCACCGCGCAAGTGCTCCTGGCGGTGATGGCTTCCATGTATGCCGTCTATCACGGGCCGGCGGGGCTCACGCGCATCGCGCGGCGCATCCATCTGTTGGCGGGCGCGCTGGCCGTGGGGCTGCGCAAGCTCGGCTGGAACGTGGCCGACGGGCCGTTCTTTGATACCGTGCGCGTAAACCTCGGGGCGACGCGCGCTGCGGAGATCGTGCGGCTGGCCGAAGCCCGCGAGATCAACCTGCGCGTGCTCGACGCACACACCGTCACGATTTCCCTGGATGAAACCACGGACGATCTGGCCGCGCTCTTCGCGGTTTTCCACGGTGGCAACGACGCGGGGTTTGACCTCGCCGAACTCGCGGCGGAAGCGCTCGGGGAACTCCCGGAGAGCCTCCGGCGCACGAGCCCGTTTTTGACGCAGCCGGTTTTCAATACGCACCACACCGAGACGGAGATGCTGCGCTACCTCCGCCGTTTGGAGGCGAAGGATCTTTCGCTGACCACCTCCATGATCTCGCTGGGCTCCTGCACCATGAAGCTCAACGCCACGAGCGAGATGCTCGCCGTGACCTGGCCGCTCTTTGCCAAACTCCACCCGTTCGCGCCGGTGGAGCAGGCGCAGGGCTACGCTGAGCTCTTCCGCGAACTGGAAAGCTGGCTGGCGGAAATCACCGGCTTTGCCGCCGTTTCGCTCCAGCCCAACGCCGGGAGCGCCGGGGAATACGCCGGGCTGCTGGCCATCCGCGGCTACCATGAGAGCCGGGGCCAGGCGCAACGCGACATCTGCCTCATCCCGCATTCCGCCCACGGCACGAACCCCGCCAGCGCCGCCATGGCCGGGCTCCAGGTGGTGCCGGTGGGGTGCAGCGAGGAGGGGGACATCGATCTGGCCGATCTCCGCGCCAAGGCCGCGCAACACACGGACGCGCTCGCCGCATTGATGGTCACCTACCCGAGCACGCATGGGGTGTTTGAAGAAACCATCCGCGAAATCTGCGAGATCGTCCACGCCCACGGCGGGCAGGTCTATATGGACGGCGCAAACATGAACGCGCAGGTCGGGCTCACCAGCCCGGGGTACATCGGCGCGGACGTCTGCCACCTCAACCTGCACAAAACCTTCGCCATCCCCCACGGCGGCGGCGGTCCAGGCGTCGGCCCCATCGGCGTGGCCGCGCATCTCGCTCCGTTTTTGCCCTCGCACGCGGTTGTCAAACCGGGCGGCGAAGGGAGCGCCGGCGCGGTCGCCTCGGCTCCGTGGGGAAGCGCCTCGGTGCTGGGCATCCCGTGGATGTACATCCGGATGCTGGGAGCCGATGGGCTCACGGAGGCCACGCGCTACGCCATCCTCAACGCCAACTACATCGCCCGGCGGCTGGACCCGTTTTTCCCCGTCCTTTACAAAGGCAAAAGCGGCCTGGTGGCCCACGAGTGCATCCTCGATCTGCGCGAAGTCAAGACGCGCACGGGCATCGACGTGGAGGACGTCGCCAAGCGGCTCATCGATTACGGCTTCCACGCGCCCACAATGTCCTGGCCCGTGCCCGGCACGCTGATGGTGGAGCCGACCGAGAGCGAGCCGAAGGCGGAGCTGGACCGTTTCTGCGACGCAATGATCGCCATCCACGGCGAAATCCTCGCGGTGGAATCCGGCGCACTCGATCCCAAGGACAACCCTCTCAAAAACGCCCCGCACACCGCCCAGTGCGTGGCAAGCGACGCCTGGACGCGTCCCTACCCGCGCGAGCAAGCCGCCTTCCCCGCGCCGTGGACCCGCGAACACAAGTTCTGGCCCGCCGTGGGCCGCGTGGACAACGTGTATGGAGACCGGAACCTGGTCTGCGTGATGGGCTGCGGGTAAAAAACCTGGCCAAATAAGATAGACGCACCGGAGGCGCGGCAGCCGATTCCCTCCGGTTATGACCAGCTCCTGGACTGTCGCCCCCTTGGTTTTGCTCGCCGCCATGACCGGGAATACCCCGGTGGACAACGCCATCGCCCAGGCCCAAAGACGGCCTGCGCCCGAAGCGCAGCTCGTGTTGCTGCGCGTCGAGCCAGTCGCTGAGCGGGAGAATGCCGCCGTGCTCGCCCGGCTTTCCCGCGCTTGGGCGGACACCGTGGACGGTTCCCCGGACCAAGCCGCCGCGAAAAAGGCGGCCCAGCACGCGCTCAGCCTTGCGGAACAGGCGGTGAAGGCCGATCCCAAAAACGCCCAAGCCCATCTGGCTCTGGCCATCGCCTGCGGGAAATGGACCGACTTTGTGGACAGCAAAACCAAGGTCGCCCTTTCCCGGCAAATCCGCTCCGAGGCGGAACGCGCCATCGCGCTCGATCCCACGCTCGACCTCGCCTACCACGTCCTGGGCCGGTGGCATTTGGAATTGGCACGCGTCAATCCCTTCGTGCGCTTCGGTGCCCGTCTCACCGTGGGCACCCTGCCAGCCGCCTCACTCCAGGAAGCCGTGCGCAACCTGGAAAAAGCGGTGGAGCTTTCCCCTAAATCCATCCTCCACCACCATTACCTGGCTCTTGCCTACCAGGCGCAGGGCAAACCGAGCGAAGCCGCCAACCAATGGCGCGCCGTGCTTGAACTTCCCGCCACCGACCCCGAAGACAAGGAGGCCAAACGGCAGGCCCGCGCCGCTCTGGGACGCTGAAAGCGCAAGGAGCACAGCGGATGGTGATCATCTCCCGCTTGAAGCGGAGCGGTTCTGGGCGTATTCATATTCATGAAGATTACGCGGCCGGTTAGTGGGAAGATTCTCAGCCATGACGGAGGAATGGGCACTCCCTCCGCCGACACCGTTCGGCAGCGGGCTGCGGAACTGGCGCTCATTGAGGGGCGGGATGCTCCCACGGAACAGGATTGGAAGCGGGCTTTTCTGGAGCTTCACGGGGGGCGGCATGATCCCAACCTCAAAGGGGAGGAGGACGAGATGCTCGGGGCGATCACCGAAACCGACAGCGTGGCACCCACGCTGGGCCGTCACATTCACCAGATGGATGTGGACGGGGGCGAAAACGTGGGCGAGGAACTCATCGCCGAAGGGCTGGACGAAGCTGCCCATGACCAGATGCTCGAATCCCGCCGATCCATCGATCTGCCGGAGGAGGAGGAAAAAATCTAAGGTCAGGTGAGCTGTTGCAGAAAATCCTTGTAAAACGCCACGCCACGCTGGAGGTCGCTGATCGCTATCCACTCATCCTCTGTGTGCGCCTGCGCGATGGAACCTGGACCGGCGGCGACTGCGGGGATGCCCGCTGCGGCAAACACTGCGGCGTCGCAGAACCACGGTGCTCCGCACGGCCTGCCTCCGGCACGTTCGAGAGCGGCGATGAGCGGGTGGGCGGGGTCCGTCCACAACGGGCGGGACTGGCTCCAGCTTGCCTCAAGATCGGGGCAGGCTTTGCGAAGTTCGGCGACGAGTTCCTCGACAAAGCCGGGCCGGTCCTGCGCGGGGATGGTGCGCAAATCGACGCCCGCCTCGCAACTGTCCGGGACGATGTTGATTTTACTGCCGCCGCGGATGGCGCCCACGCTGGCGGTCGGCATGCCGAGGACGGGATCGCTGAGCGTGGCAAAACGCGGGAGCACCGTCTCGCGCAGCACGCGCAGGACGTCCATCATTTTGTAGAGGGCGTTCTCTCCCCGCTCGGGCGCGGAGGCATGGGCGGCCCGGCCCCGCGTGGTGAGGTGCAGCCAGGTGGAACCTTTGTGCGTGTGGACGATGCCCAGTTCCGTCGGCTCGCCGATGAGGGCGAAATCTGCATGGTGTGCCGCCACAAACGCCTTTGCGCCGTATTGCCCGGCTTCCTCGCCCATCAGTCCGGCAAAACAAATCTCATAACCCAGCGCTGGCAGCCTTTCGCGCAACTCCCACAGCGCCCAGAGCATCGCCGCCATGGGGCCCTTGGTGTCGCTCGCGCCGCGGCCCCATATTTTTCCCTCGCGTTGCTCGCCTGAAAAAGGGTCGACGGTCATCCCGACGATGCTCACCGTGTCCAAGTGGGGGGCGAAAACCACACGCTTTTTTCCCGGCGCATCGCTGGGGAAGACGCCGACCACGTTCGGGCGGCCCGGCAGCACTTCTTCCAGAGTTGCGTGCGCGCCCGCTTGCCGCAGGAACTCCCCCACATACTCGGCACACGCCGCTTCACCCGTGGTTTCCAGGCCGGGATCGCCGTCCGGATTCACGCTGGGGATGCGCACCAGCGCCTGAAGGAGTTCGGCGACGTCGGCGGGCGGTTCCATGCCTATTTTCCGTGGGTTTTCAGATACCACTCCACGAATTTCGGGATCCCCTCGGCGATTTTTGTCGTGGGCCGGTAACCGAGCAGCTCGCGGGCTTTGCCGATGTCCGCGTAGGTCAGCGGCACGTCGCCAGGCTGCTCGGGGAGGCGGTTAATGAGGGCTTTTTTGCTAAGCGCCGCCTCAATGTGCGCGATCAACTCGCTGAGGGTCGTCGTCTGGCTTTCGCCCAGGTTGAACACGTCGCAAAGCTGCCCTTCGTACGCGAGGCAGGCGAGGATGCCCTGGAGGATGTCGTCCACGTAGGTGTAGTCACGCCGGGTTGAGCCGTCGCCATACTGGTCGATCGGCTTGCCCTCCAGGATGAACTTGGTGAACTTGTGAATCGCCAGGTCTGGGCGCTGCCGGGGGCCGTAGACGGTGAAAAAGCGCAAGCTGACCGTGCGCATCTCGTAGAGGTGCGAGTAGTTGGAGCAAAGCTGCTCGGCGGCGAGCTTGGTGGCCGCGTAGGGGCTGATGGTCTGGTTTAGACACATGTCCTCGCGGAAGGGGGCGGTCTTGAGCACGCCATAGACCGAGGAACTCGAGGCGTTGATAAACCGCTTCACCCCCGCCTGACGTGCCGCTTCCAGAAGGTGGAAGGTGCCGGTAATGTTTGCGTCGATGTAAAGCTTGGGCTCCTTGATGGAGGGGCGCACGCCGGCGCGGGCCGCCAGGTGGATGATGCTGTCAAAGGCGCCTTCGCTCACGATGCGGTGGACGGCCTGCGCATCGCGGATGTCCGCCTCATGGAACACAATGCGCTCTGCAACGGCGGCGAGATTCGCCCGTTTGATGCGCGGATCGTAGAAATCGTTCAATTCATCGAGCGCCGCCACGTCATGTCCATCCGCCAAAAGGCGTTCAACGAGATGGGAGCCGATAAAGCCGGCTCCGCCTGTGACCAAAACTTTCATCGGGGAAAACTAGGAAAGCGCTCCGCAAATCGCAAGGCATTTGCGCACAGCTAGGAAAAACTGTCTAAAAAGATGGGGGAGAGGCGTGTTGCGGTTGATGGTGGAGATGGCCGAGGCGCATGTCCTTTTTCTCGTGCAAAAATTTACGGCGTGGTCTGACAAATTCTTGGAACCAAGGGTTGACACTCCACCTCCCCCGTGCGATACAGGTCAAACCCACTATGGCAGACGATTCCCCCCTTTCAGCATCCGATCCTAATCCCACCAAAAAAGCGACGGTTCGCATCACCCTCCCGCCGAAACCGGGTGCCCCTTCCGAGGACACCAGGAAAGAGACCATTCGCATCACTCTTCCCCAGGCACCGACCGACGCCAAGAAGGAGACAGTTCGCATTGGCGAGGCCAAGAAGGAAACCATTCGCATCAACCTCCCCTCGCAAGCGGGGCCAAAACGCGACACCATCCGCATTGATGCGGCCGGGGATGCCAATGAAAATGCGCGCACGACCATGCCCATCCCGCTCCCGAAGGCGGCTTCTGGCGATGAGGATTCTCGCACGACAATGCCGGTCCCGGTCCCGCAACCCGGTGCTGCAGCGCCTGCAAGTCCTGCGAATCCCCCCAGTGTCCCTCCCCTTCCGCCCAAGCCCCCTGGGCTTGTCGGTACGCCACCTTCTCCGCTACAGCCGGGCATGCCGCTGCCCCCTCCGCGTGTTGCGGGAGCGCCGCTCACGCCTCCGCAGGTTGGCAAACCCACCCTGCCGCCAACTCCTCCGGCAGCCCCGGCTTCGCCCGTGATGCCGGTCATGCCAGCCAATCCGGGGGCTCACTCGCCGGTGCCAGCCGCTTCTCCGGTGATTCAGAAGCCGATCGCCCCCAAGAAGGAGACCACACGCATCGCGCTGCCGCCTGACCCGAAAACGATGCCCAAGGCGACCGTCAAGCTCAACCAGACGGTTCCCATGTCAGCTCCGATGCCGACGCCTGCCATCAGGACCGCCGACATCGCCACCGCAAACGAAAAAACCGAAGAAGAAATCGATCCCCTTATGATGCCCCTCAGTATTGTAGCCTTTCTTGCCGCTGCCTTTGCCGTCGCCACGGCTTTCCTGGTGCGTTAATTAAACCCTCGCAGAGACTCTCCGGGTCTGTGCGAAGAACCCAGCATTTATTTCATGGCCAGCCCGAACGTTTTGATTTTAACCGAAGCGAATTTCGATCAGGAAGTGCTCCATGCCTCCGCGCCCGTCCTTGTGGACTTCTGGGCGACGTGGTGCGGCCCCTGCAAAATGATCGCCCCGATCATTGATGAAATCGCCGATGAAAAAGGCGCCGCCGTCAAGGTTGCCAAAGTGGATGTGGACGAGAATCAGGCCATCTCGGCGCGGTATGGCATTCGCGCCATCCCCACGTTGCTGCTGTTCAAAAATGGCGAGGTCAAGGAGCAGATTGTGGGGGGAATGGTAAGCAAACGCGATCTTCTCGCGAAGATCGAAGCGCTTTCCTAATTTCAACGACTGGATAGGAGGCGGAAAAAAAGAGGAAAATGCGCAAATACGTATATTTGCGTATTGCGTAATTCTGCGAATTTCCTTAACGTATAAACACGTATGAAAACTCTGAAAGCCGCGCTCTCTTTTGGTTTGCTGGCTGTCTTGGCCGTTTCCCACGCCCAAGCGACCGTCATCGTGACCTACGCCGAGAAAGCAGGCGCCGAGACGACGAGTCTGGTTAACTCCTCAACGCTCACCTTCGATGCTCCGGCTTACACCCTCGGCGTTCATAATACGGCGGGTGATCCCGCGCTCACTTGGGGCGGGGTCGGCACTTTTAACCAGCTCAACATCAAGAGCGCCGACCAATACGGTGGCGCCTATGATCCTGCCACGGGCAAAAGCACGCAGTATTCCGTGCAGGGGGTTGGTTCTTCCGTGTCGCAAACCACCCTGAACCTGAATTCGGCGAGCGGCTACTTTGGCCTCTGGTGGTCGGCGGGCGACGCTGCCAACGTTCTCGACTTTTACAGCGGCCTCAACGGCACCGGCACGTTGCTGGCGGAATTCACGACCGCCAACCTCCTCAAAACCCTGCCGAAGGCCTATTACGGCAACCCGAACCCGGGAACAAATTTGGGGAAAGATTCCGGCGAGCCGTTCGCCTTCATCAATTTCTTCGCGGTGGAAGGAACCGCTTGGAATTCCATCATCTTCCGCAACTCCAGCGGCAGCGGGTTTGAATCCGACAACTACACCTCAAGGGTGGAAGCCTACAACCCCTCCACCGACGGCGCGATGCCGGGCGTGGTCTTGGAAGCCATCAATGGAACCCATGCGGTATTGATCCCGGAACCCGGCGCCACGTTTGCGTTGCTCTTGGTCGGCGGGTTGAGTGCGGGCGGGTCGTTCCTCCGGCGCATCAAAAAGCAGGCGTAACAGCCATTCCGAACACTTCTTTACAAACTCCAAGCCGCCACGTTCCTGTGGCGGCTTTTTTGTTGCGCGGTGCGCCCGGAAAGCGCGCGGGAACGCTCATGGGGTGCTCGATCTCCGAACCCCGTTTGTAATAGGATGGAGGAGCAGTTTATGAATCAAATTTGCCGCAAGGCGCTGAGGTGCGGGATGCTCGGGCTTCTGCTCGGGGTCGGGATGCCGGTCGCCGCGCAGGCCCAGGGGCTGGCTCTCAAACAGGGGTGGAACTATGCCATCGGATTTCCTGAAACGGCGGCACCGGGCTCGGGCGTTGCCAAGGGAGTGGGGACATACCGCGTGCTGGCATCCGCAGGAGACGGGCCGTGGTATCGCGTCCAAGCCGTCGCGAGAAAGCCCCAAGGCGGTTGGTATGTGCCGCCAGGGACGCCGGAAGTCTGGATCAACCTGAGTTACGCACTCTGGGTGCAGGAAGTGCTGCGGTAGCGCTTGAGCCTCAAACCGGAAAAGGATGAGCCGTAAAAAGGCGCAAGAAGCGCAAAAGAAAGAAAATCAGGAAGCCAGGAAAAGGAGAGGGTTTCTTTGCGCCCTTCTTAGAGCGGTTTAAATTTCATTCTTTACACGCTGCTCGGCGGGGCGGGCCGTCGCGGGGCTTTTCCAGCTTGGGCGGTATGGACAAATACAGCCGCTGCGCTTGAAAAGCCCCGCAACAACCCACGGCCCTCTCGCATCATTGTAAACACTTCAATTTAAAACGCTCTAACTGTTGCGGTTCGGGAGAGAAAAGTTCGTCCAAGCGTTTGAAATGGGAGAGGTCGAGCGCGGCGAACTCGGCGGGGGAGATGAGGCCAACGGTTCCATCGGAATAGCCGACTGCATGCGCGAGAGGCGCATGCCAGAACCTGTTTACAAAATCATTGATGAAAGCGGAGGTGCCGTTGGTGTATGCCTTATCGCAGACGATGAGGATGCGACGATTCTTGGAATCCTTTGGCACAGGTGGCTCTGTGTCGCCGGGCGGTCAAAGTGCACCACCTCTGGGCGGAATAGAAGGTTTCAAAGTGCACCACTTGTAGGACGCGAAAACAGTTCCATTTGATCGCTTGAAGGCGGTTTGAATGGGGCATGTCCAACGTCCTGAAAGTGAGCCACCAAGAAACGATCCGCAGTTTACATGAGAAGGGAGGGTCCGACGGCGCATTGCGCGAGAGCTGGTGGGGTTGACAGGTTGGGAACGAGGCTCCCCCCCGGCGTGCCTTGTTCGCGCTTGTCTTCCAACGGGATTTTTTTCGGGAATAGCTTTATCGCGTGCCCCTCTGAGGGATTCCCCGAACGGATAAAAATGTGTGAAAAGAACCTCACAAAACCTTTGCGCAAAGTGGAAATCCATCCTAACTAATCTCGTATGCCGGAACACAACGAGCCCGAAAAAGTCTGGGACGAATACGATTGGGAGCGCTTTCTCCAGCAGCAAGACCGCAAGACCGAGCGGTACATGGACCTGCTGGAAAAATACATCGACGACCCCGACCGCGACCAGATCATTGCCCGGGAGATGGGCTGGCCGCATCCCCTCCAGACGGACGAGTTTGACTGGACGGAAATGTCCTTTGAGGCGAGCAGCGAGGACGAGGATTTTGAGGAAAGCGAGGGAGAGGAAGGTGAGGAGGTGGATATTGAGGGCATCCCGGAGAGCTTCGAGCTGCATCCCCTTTACCAGGCCAGCTTCGCGCTGACGGTCTGGATCGACCAGATTTTCGACGTGCTCGATGAGAGCCAGAACACCCCCGCCGCCGTCAAACTCGCCACCAACAGCGCCGTGGCCAGCGCCAAGCTTGCCGCCGCCCTTAGCGACGACGACGTGGAGGAACTCGGCATGACCATCGCTTACCTCAAGCGGGCGCTCAAGGCCATCACCAACGCCATCGACGCCAGCCTGGTCTTCGCCGAGGAGTCCAAACTCAGCTCGCACCGCCGCCGCCAGCTTCACGCGCGGCTCTTTCACGTGCGCGACGGCATCATTGAACTCATGGGCGACTACCGCAGCGAATGGCGTCGGCGTTTCGGGCGGTAGGGGTTGTGCGCCGGGCGGGACAAAAATCGGTACACGCCGGGGGTGCGTTTTTCATTGGCGCAAACGGCCCGCTGCTGCTTTGATGGAGGGCACTATGTCCAGCCAGTTCGGCCAACTCTTCCGCATCTCGACCTGGGGCGAATCACACGGGGGCGGCGTCGGCGTCGTCATTGACGGCTGCCCGCCGTTGATCGACCTGAGCGAAACTGACATCCAGCACGAGCTCGACCGCCGTCGGCCCGGCCAGAGCGAGATCGTCACGCCGCGCCACGAAGCAGACGCCTGCCGCATCCTTTCCGGCACGTTTCAGGGCAAGACGCTCGGCTCGCCGATTTGCCTCGTGGTCATGAACCAGGATGCGCGGCCCGAGGCTTACAGTGAAATGGAGACGGCTTTCCGCCCCTCCCACGCGGACTTTACCACGCAGGCAAAATTTGGCATCCGCAACTGGCAGGGGGGGGGACGCGCCTCGGCGCGCGAAACCATCGGGCGCGTCGCAGCGGGGGCGGTTGCCAGGAAAGTGCTTGCCACGCTCGCGCCGGGGCTCGAGATCGTCGCCTACGTGAAATCGATCCACACGCTCGAAGCACACGTTGATCCCGCCACCGTCACGCTGGAGCAGGTGGAGAGCAACATCGTCCGTTGCCCGGACCCGGAGGCGGCCCCGCGCATGATCGAGCTCATCAAGACGCTGCGCAGCGAGGGGGATTCCGCGGGCGGCACCGTCGAGTGCGTTGTGCGCGGCGTTCCGGCGGGGTTGGGCGAGCCGGTCATGGATAAACTGGAAGCCGAGCTTGCCAAGGCGATGCTGAGCCTCCCGGCCACCAAGGGTTTTGAGATCGGCTCCGGCTTTGCGGGAACCCGCATGACCGGCAGCCAGCACAACGACCCGTTCATCTTGCGCGAAGGCTGCGTGCACACCACCACCAACCACTCCGGCGGCGTGCAGGGAGGCATCAGCAACGGCGAGGACATCTTCTTCCGCGTCGCTTTCAAACCGACCCCCACCATCACCCGCGCGCAGCAGACCGTCACCGTCTCGGGCGAGGAAACCGAGCTCGCCGCCCGGGGTCGGCACGATGCGTGCGTGCTCCCCCGCGCCATCCCCATCGTGGAAGCCATGGCGGCGCTCGTCCTGTGCGACCACGCCCTGCGTCAGCGCGGGCAATGCGGGCGGATTTGATTTCCCATGGATCGCAGCCAGATCATTTTTCTGAGTTTCGCGGCGCTGGTTATCGTTTATCAGGTGATCATGGGGTGGCGACTGGGCCTCGTCCGCCAGAGCGTCCGTCTCGGTGCCTTGGTTGCGGGCTACCTCGTCGCCTTCTGGTGCAGCCGCGCCGCCGTCCCGTTTCTGCGACCTCTGGGCTATCCCGATGTTGTTTTGCAATGCCTGGGCGGGTTGGGCATGGGCTTGGTGGTTTACCTCGCCATTTGTATCACGGGCGGCATCCTCTTTAAGCGCACCGTACACCAGAGCGTGGGGCTTGTCTGGTTCATCTACGGCATCACCGGCGCGCTTCTGGGCCTCGCATTCGGGCTGTTTTTTACGCTCGCGGGGGCGGATGCCATTCGGCTTTTGGGCAGCCTCGCCGGAGCCAGCACCCCCCACCCGCAGGCGCCCTCCAAGTCGCCTGAATCCAAGGGGGACGCCCGCCACCCATCCCAGACTCCCATGGCGAAGCTCTCCTCCCCGCCGCCGGAAAGCACGCTTTTGCTCGCTCTGGTGGAGATGAAAAAATCCCTTGAACGCGGCACGCCCGGCGAAATCCTGCAAACCCTTGATCCCGTTCCCAAGAAGGTCTATGCAGTGAGCTCCAAAATGGGCCGCGTGGTTTGCGACGTTCAGGACATGGAACGGTTTTTTAACTACCCCGGTGCCAGGGAACTGGCTGTCCTGCCCGAGATCCAAGCCTTGCGCGAGGATCCGGACATCCTTCGCTCCCTTCGGGATCACCATTACCTCCCTCTGCTCAAAAACGAAAAGATCGTCAAGGCTGCCAACGATCCGCAAGTGGGTGCTTTGCTCAAAGGCTTCGACCTGGAAAAAGCGCTCGATTACGCGCTCAAGAAGGAGGAACACGCCGCCCCTCGCAACGGCAGTCGGTAGGTTTTCGGGTTGAACAGCGCGCGCAGACAATGTGAACCCGGAGCGCTCACGGCGACAACTCAGGGAGGGGGACCCCCCTCAGGCAGCGGTTTTTCCGCCCTTTTTCTCACGCAAAGCAGCGGGGAGTGGAAAGAAGGGCTTGCGTTTTAATAAAATTCTTATTTCCCTGTAAACACTCCCTTGCAAAACCCTTGCCTCCGGCTGAGATATTCCCCTACGAAATAACCGACCACCGCTCTCTCGATGTCCGCCGCCTTTTCCACTCAATACCGCAAGCGGATCAGCCGTCTCCTGGGGAAGACTTGGCTCCTGATGCTCTTCGTGTTTTTGACGTGGATGAACTTTGCCACCGGGCAGATCATTCCGCTCATCGGCTCCCTGGCTCCGTTGTGCTGCGGTTCCTTGATCGTCGTGAACGTCTGGACGGGGATCCTTCTTGCCGCGATCTGGCGCCAGCAAGGTTGGGCGCGCTTTGTCCTGGCCATTTTCCTGATGTGTTTCGTCCTCGGGCAGGGGCTCATCATCCCGGAAGCCCTCGTCCGCTATCCGCAACTGCAAGGCAACGGCCTGCGCCTGCTCTTGCTGCTCTCCTCCTCCTATGCCTTTTCGGCCATCTTCCTCCTGTGGTCGCTCGACATCCGGCAACTGGCGCACCAGCAGATGACTCCTCCCGCCGCGGAGTAGTATCTGTTGACGAATTCTTGCGATGAGGAATGAAGCGCACAAATAGAGCGTCTTCCACAGCCAGTTGATGACGTGAGTCAGTGGAGCACCGAGGAATCTCAAGTTTTATTTTACACTCGGAGTCCCCTCCCTGCAACAGACACTCGACGAACCGCTTGCGCCCTGATATAAAGGGCTCTTCATGTCCGAGCTCCAGCATACCCTCGCCTCGTCCGCCGCCCTTGCGGGAACCTCCCTGCACACCGGGGAAAAAACCACGCTCACCCTGCATCCAGCGCCCGTCGGGCACGGCTGGAAGTTTAAGCGCAGCGATCTGCCGGACCAACCGGTCATCGACGCCCACTGCTCCCACGTGAAGATGGTCGAGCGCGCCACCACGCTCTCCGAAGGCGCGGTGAAGGTGCAGACCGTCGAGCACGTCCTCTCTGCCCTCTCCGGCATGGGCGTGGACAATGCGCTGATCGAGATGGACGCCAACGAACCGCCCATCGGCGACGGCAGCGCGCGGCTCTTCGTGGAGCTCATCAAGAAGGCGGGCATCGTCGCCCAGGAAGCCCCGCGCGCCTACTACGCCATCACCGAGCCGATCCATCTCGAAACCAAAAGCGGCTCCCTGCTGACCATCGTGCCGGACGACAAGTTCCGCATCTCCTGCACCAACGTCGGCCCGAACGGTCGCTTCACGCAATTCTACGCCACCGAGATCACGCCGGAGATTTACGAGAAGGAAATCGCCCCGGCGCGCACGTTTGTCTATTACGAGGACGTCAAGCCGCTGCTGGACAAAGGCCTCATCAAAGGCGGCAGCCTGGAGAACGCAGTCGTCGTGCGGGGGGACTCGGTGATGAGCAAGGAGCCCGTGCGCTATAAGGAGGAGTTTGCCCGGCACAAGATTCTCGACATCATCGGCGACCTCGCCCTGTTCGGACGCCGCATCAAGGGCCACGTCATCGCCATCAAACCCGGGCACGGCCCGAACACGGAACTCGCCAAGCTGCTCACCAAACGCCAGGACCAGCTCATGGCGATGGTGCCGCCTGCGGTTACCCCAAGGGGCGCCGACGTGCTGGACATCCACAACGTCATGAAGCTCCTGCCGCACCGCTACCCGTTCCTCATGGTGGACCGGATCGTCGGTTTCGAGGGGGACAGCAAATGCACAGGCGTCAAGGCCGTCACCATCAACGAGCCGTATTTCCAGGGGCACTTCCCCGGCCACCCCGTCATGCCCGGCGTCCTTCAGGTGGAAGCCATGGCGCAGGTCGCCAGCATCGCCTTCCTCCGCCAGCAGGGCGAAGAAGCCAACTCCCGCGTCGGTTACTTCATGAGCGCGGATGCCGTGAAATTCCGCAAGCCGGTGTTCCCCGGCGACACACTCTTCATCCACGTGGAGGTGACCAAGGCCAAGCGCAACATCGCCAAGGCCAAGGGCCGCTGCGTGGTCAACGGGGAAATTGTCTCCGAAGCGGATATGATGTTCGGCTTCCTCGCCGGATAGGGCGTATCAGACCGACTCTTTGAAACAACCCGACTCTTGAGCGCCAAAGCGCATACCGCATACCAGCCTATGGCAACGCTCAAGGTATCGGCAACCATTGGCGCAAGGGCGGAAAGCCCGAAGCAAGAAAACTCAGCAAGAATGCGCCGCGCCGTTGGCGCTGAGAAAGGCTTTCGCAGAAAGAGTCTCTTTATTTTTAAGAACTGGTATCAGACTCGGAAATTCATCAGGAAATCAGGAAGCTAGGAAAACGCTCCAGTGTTCCCTGTGGGTTCTCGGATTCACCCCGCCCGCTCCACAGCGGCGCGCAGGGCGGCGAAGCGGGACTTGGCCGCCGGGGCTTCCACCGGGGTGTTGAGCATCTTTTTGAGGTCGATGCGCTCGATCAGATTCGGGTCGATTTCCTTGATGAAGCTGCTTGGCGTGCAGGGGACGATGCCGCCGTAGCGGAACCGGTTGAAACAGTAAGTCAGCGTGAGCGTCTTTTGCGCGCGGGTGATGCCGACGTAGAGCAGGCGGCGCTCTTCGTCCAGGGTTCCCTCCACCTTGGAGCGGTCGTGGGGGAGAATGCCTTCCTCCAGTCCCACCAGGTAACAGTGCGGGAACTCCAGCCCCTTGGAGGCGTGGAGCGTGATCAGCATCACCCCGGTGCCCGTCTCCTTGTCCTTGTCGTCCTCCTCCTTCTCTTGGCGCAGAGCCATGGCGTCCAGGTAGCCGCGCAGCCCCTCGGTGGAGTTTTGGCAGAATCGGTCAAAGCCCTCGATCACATCGCGCACGCCGCTCTCGCGCTTGAGCGCTTCGTCCGGCGTCTTGCAGGAGCGGCGCAGGTCTTCGTAGTAGCCGGACTCGGCGATCATGCCGCGAAAGAGCGCGACCTGGTCCACCAACGGTTCGTTGAGCTTGGTCTCCCAGTGGTCTATCTGCGCCACGAACTCCGAGATGGCCTTGCCGGCGCGCGGCGTCACGCTCATGCGCAGCTCGGACGTTTGCAACGCCTTAAAAAGGCTGCACTGCTTTTTGATGCTCAGCTCCAGCGCCCGTTCCACGGTGGCCTCGCTGATGCCGCGGGGCGGGGTGTTGATGATGCGCAGCAGGCTCACGTCGTCGTCCGCGTTGAGCGCGCAGGCGGCGTAGGCGAGCACGTCCTTCACCTCGCGCCGGTCAAAGAAGCTCTTGCCGCCGACGATCTTGTAGGGGATCTGCCGTTCGCGGAACGCCTCCTCCAGCAGCCTCGACTGCATGTTCATGCGGAAGAGCACGGCGAAGCTCTCAAAGGGGAGCGTCTCGTTCACCTTGCGCTGCGCGATTTCGTTGGCGATGAACTCCGCTTCCTGCCGGTCGTCGGGCGCTTGCACGAGACGGATTTTGTCGCCCTCGCCGTTGCCGCTCCAGAGGGACTTGGGACGCCGACGCGGGTTGTTTTTAATCAGCGCGTTGGCCGTGTTGAGGATGGCGTTGGTGCTGCGGTAGTTCTGCTCCAGCTTGACGACGGTGGGATTCGGGAAGTGCTGCTCGAATTCGAGGATGTTGGAGACCTCCGCGCCGCGCCAGCCGTAGATGGACTGGTCGTCGTCACCCACCACGGCCACGTTGGGCGGCACGCTCGGGTCCTCCCCCTTGGCCAGGTAGCTGACCATTTCGAGCTGGAGGCGGTTGGTGTCCTGAAACTCATCCACCATCAGGTAGCGGAAGCGGTTGCGCCAACGGGCGCGCACGTCCGGGTGCTCGCCCAGCAGCTTGACGGTGAGCAGCAGCAGGTCGTCGAAATCGACGGCGTTGAGCTGTTTGAGCGCCGCCTGGTAGCGCGCGAAGACCGAGCCGATGAGCGTCTTTTCGTCCTGCGGCGCGTTCCAGCCGTTGTTCTTCGCCTTGCTGATGAGCGACTTGGCGACGTTCGGCTCGAGCTTCTCCCCCACGGCTGCCGTTTTGGTGATGATCTTCTTGATGAGCCCGTTCTGGTCCCCCTCGTCGTAGATGGTGAAATTCTTTTTGTAGCCGAGTTTCTCGATGTCCGTGCGCAATATCCGCACGCACAGGGCGTGGAAGGTGGACATCGTCACCCGCTTGGCTTTTTCCTGCTCCACCATGCCCGCCAGGCGCTCGCGCATTTCGGTGGCGGCCTTGTTGGTGAAGGTCACCGCCAGGATGCAGTCCGGCGCGATCCCCTGCGCCAGCATGTAGGCGATGCGCACGGTGATGACGCGCGTCTTGCCCGTGCCCGCGCCCGCGAGGATGAGCAGCGGCCCTTCGAGGGTCGTGGCGGCGGTGCGCTGGGGGTCGTTGAGATCGAAAAGGCGAAAGGACATGCGGCAACGTGGAAAGCGGTGTTTTTTGGAGTGCGTGACTCTAAGAAGCTGTCTAAAAATAGTGGGAGAGGCGCGTTGCGTCTGATTTTGGTGGTGGCCAAGGCATGAGGAGGGAGCATAGCCATGCGCTCTGCGACCGACGAATAACGCAGGCCAGCGCCAAAAGCAATGCACCCCTTCGGGCAAGAGAGTATCAACGGCCTCTGGCGGCGTTGTTCGCTCCTCACGGATCAACCGATCCGCTCGTCGCTCTCGCCTTGCCAGCGCCCCTTTCTCTCTCTCTCTCTCTCTCTTGCGCGCACTCTCACAATTTTTAGACAGCTTCTAACGGCACCCCGCCCCCGCCGCACGCTTTTTTCCTGTCGCAAAACATGTGCCAAGCATTCCCATTCCCCTCTGCCCGGTTTGCATGCTAGGGTTGGAACAAGTGACCGCCCCGTCTCCCTCTCCATCTTTGTTTCCGCCCGCCCGACCCCGCTGGTTCGGGTTGCGTAAATTTTTGATTCGGGCGTTCTGGAGCGTGATGTGCCTCTCGCTGGGGACGGTGCTCTGGGGGCTCTGGTATCTCAATACCGTCGGGTTTTCCGAAAAGTGGAGGCAGATGGTTATTTCCGAGATCGAAAAGCGGGGCGTTCATCTCACCGTCCAACGCCTTACGCTCAATCCGTTCCAGGGCCTTGTGGCGAGGGATGTCCAGATCCGGACCTCCGGCGAACGGGGTCGCCCCCTGGCCTCCATCAACGAGGTCGTGCTTGATCTCAACTACTCCAATCTCGTTCACGGCGAACCGTTCCTGAACGCCGTGGAACTGCGCAACGCCACCCTCTCGCTGCCGATTGCCTCCTCCGCGCCCACCAGCAAAAGCGGGCGGCTTGAAATCTCCCGCCTCAATGCCCGCGTGCTCCTGCCCCCCCGCCAGTTGACCCTTGAACAAGCCGAAGCCGTCATCCACGGGGTGCATATCACCGCCACCGGCCGCCTCATCAACCCCGAAAAACTCCGCTGGCCACAGAATGACTCCGGCTCTGAGGACCGGGAGTCCTCGCTGCTCCATCTCCAGAAAGCCCTGCAAATTCTGGATGACCTCAAAATAGCCAAAGGCCACCCCACGCTCAATCTCCGCTTCAACGGCGATCTTGCCAACCCCGAAGCCTTCCTGATCCAGGCAGCTTTCAGGGCCGGGAAATTCAATATCGACGCTTCCAGCCGGATCGACTTTATCCATCTCGACGCCACCCTTTCCGATGGATTGGTGCGGTTGGATCAATGCGCCATCAAGGACGCGCAAGGAAAACTCGACGCTTCCGGTTCCTTCTGCCTCGCAACCGGCGAAGCGGACCTCCAACTCCGTTCCAACCTCGATTTGCCGGAGTTGATCCGCGCGGTGTCCCCCGCCAGCACGTTCTTGAACGAACTGGTCTTTTACAGTCCCCCGGAATTGGACTTGAGCGGCAAGGCCCGTTTCCGGGAGCCTTCCCCGGCGGGCACTCAGGGAGCCTCGAAAGCCTCTCCCGGACCCCTTCCCGGCAATCCCAGATTCTTCGGGCGCCTTTCCCTGGGGCGTTTTGCCGTCCGCTCGACGATCTTTGAGGGGGCGGAAACCGATTTTTCCTGGGAAGGGGAGCGCTGGTATCTTCACGACGCGCGCATCCGGCACAAGGATGGTGGCGTTATGTTCAACGCCCTGCGCGTGCCCGGAGATTTCCGCCTCACCCTCGACAGCCGCCTCAACCCGAAAGTCCTTCTGCCCTTTCTGGGCGCCGAAGCCCGAGAGCGGCTCAGCGAATGGGAGTTCCTTGCCGCGCCGGTCATGCACCTCCAAGGCAGCGGAACCGCCGCCTCTCTGGAGTCTCTCGATCTCACCGGCCATGTTCAACTCGGAAGCACCCGCGCCAGGGGGGTGGGGATCAAGGAAGCCTCCCTCGACCTCGCCTTCAAAAACAACCTCCTCTCCTGCACCAATGTGAAACTGGAACGCCCCGAGGGCAGCGCTTCTGGCACGGTGATCTACGACCTCGCCACCGATGAGTTGGGGCTCCAGAATGTCCGCGCGACGCTTAACGCAGCGGAGTTTGTAAGCATTTTCGACCGCGACCTTGCCCTGAACCTCCAACCCTACCGCTTCAAGGCGCCGCCCTCCCTCATCGTCAATGGCAAGGCGGGATGCCGCCGGGGGGACTGGCAGCGCAACAATCTGCGGATCGACATCAGCGGCTCCCGGGGCATGGATTACACGTTTTTGAAGAAGAACCTCTCCGCGAGTAAAATCTCGGGAACCGTCGTCGTGCTTGGCGAGCGGCTGAAGTTGAGTAATCTGGATGCAGCCCTCTTCGGGGGGCATCTGCGTGGGAAAGCCGATATCTCCCTTCGCAAGGAGAAGGGGGACTACACCGCTGAAATCCTCACCGAGGAGGTCGATTTCCCCAGTCTCACCAAGCTCTACTTCGACTACGACACCTCCAAAGGCAAACTCAACGGATCCTTCACTTTCTCGGGCCTGCACGACATCACCCGCGCCATCGACGGCAAGGGCGAACTCACCGTCACCGAAGGCAACGTCTTTGCCATCCCCATTTTCGGCCCCTTCTCAAGCATCCTCGACGAGATTCTGCCCGGCACCGGCTACAATGCGGCGCGCAAGGGAACCTGCACCTTCGAGATGCGGGAAGGGGTCATCACCACCACGGACCTCGTCATGGAAGGCAAAGGCTTCTCCATCTTCGGCGACGGCAAGCTCTATGTCGTCGAGGACCGGATGGATTTCACCGCCCGCATCAACGCCCAGGGGCTTCCGGGCAAACTGCTTTCCCCCGTGAGCCGCATCTTTGAATACGTTTCCGATGGCAGCCTCTCCAAACCCGTCTGGCGTCCCAAGCGCCTGCCCAAAGCCATTTTCAGTTCCCGCAGCCAGCCCAGCCCCACGCCCACCCCGATGCCACTCGCCGAAAAGGAGCGCGAAAAACCGAAAAATTAGAGAGCTTCACGAAAAGAATTTCTGACGGGGGAGGGGAGCGTGGATGTTTTTTGGAACCCCTCTACCTACGGTTTTCGGGATAATGCCAAATTGCAAAATGAACGTGACGGATACAGGAGTCTTTAGAGCGGTTTAAATTTCATTCTTTACACGCTGCTCGGCGGCGCGGGCCGTCGCGGGGCTTTTCCAGCTTGGGCGGTATGGACAAATACAGCCGCTGCGCTTGAAAAGCCCCGCAACAA
>Ga0118677_10004236_pt1 | contig 26358 bp, 29 predicted proteins | sample AliMusrvi5mmetaG_FD_86154 | JGI IMG/M metagenome (GOLD analysis project Ga0118677, IMG submission 86154) | reverse complement strand
GGCCAGTACTTGCTCTGAGATTTTGAACACGAATCACATGTTTCCAAGCCCTCTTCTTGCATGCATATGTCCATGCCCAGTACTTGCCCTGACATTTTGAACCCTCTCATCGCATGCATGAGTCCATGATCAGTACTCGCTCTGACATTTTGAACACGAATCAACTGTTTCCAAACCCTCTCATCGCATGCATGTGTCCATGGCCAGTACTCACCCTGACATTTTGAACACGAATCACATGTTTCCAAAACCTCTAGTCCCAAAACATTTTGAAACAAATATTAAAAATCCAATAATTAAGTTTACTGAAAAACAAGAAGTACAATTAGCAAAAAAGGTTGATCTTCCGGGAGCTCTTCGTGTTGTTGATAATTTAATTAATGGTAAAACAATAACATTGTCTAAAGATAATGTTATTGTTATTACAAATAAATATAGAAAAGAAAATGGCAATCTTGAGCCGTTAAAGGAAAATAGTAAATTAGATATGTCAGCAGAAAATAAATTGCGAGATATGTTTGATAAGCAATACTTTGAGCATATGTCTCCGAGTGGACAAGGTGTATCAGACCTTAGCAGCCAAGTAGGTTATGACTACATATTAATTGGAGAGAATTTGGCTCTAGGAAACTTTAAAGATGATTTAGCTCTAGTTGATGCATGGATGGCTAGTCCCGGTCACAGAGCCAATATTTTGAATAGACACTATACTGAAATCGGCGTAGCTGTAGGAAAAGGTGTTTTTGAAGGAAAAAATGTTTGGATATCTGTCCAGCATTTTGGCACTCCAAGAAGCGCATGTCCTCCTGTTGATCAGGTTCTTTATGGAGTCATTGATATTGATCAAACTAAATTGAATACAATGGAGAGTGATTTAGCTATTAGACGAGAGAAAATTGATAAGAACGTCATTTTTGAGGGGAGTACTTACAAAGAACAAGTTGATGAATATAATTCTCAGATTGATATTTATAATCAGTTGATAATAGATACAAAACAAAAAATTGAAACATATAATAATCAAGTAGAAAACTTCAATACTTGTCTTTCTGGTAATGGGTCAATTTAGACCTATTTTATAAGTAGGGCACCATTTTTAATGGAGGTCAAATGCTCTATATAAAATACTATAGAGTGTCGCACAATAAGCCTTATGTTCTGTCAAGTCGCAAATGCGAATGACTTACATGAGAATATCGTATTTTTTAATTTTTTTATAATAGTTTTCTAAAAAACACATCCGAAAGGGTGTGTTTTTTTATTTTACCTCCATCCTAAAGTTTCGTGGCAGTAACGAGTGAGTGACTTCGAGTAGTCATTCACTCATTACTGCCATTTTTTGTGGCAGTTAAAGGTCGAACATTATCAGTCGAATAATTCATATAAAAAATGAAATTCGTAAAAGCATCTGTGCGAGATCGCAACGGTACCGGCGGAAAAGGATATATCAAAACAACCTTCAGCCAACTGTGTGAAAAATTTGGATTTCCAAATGACTGCACTAAAGACGGCGGAGCTTGGTACTCAGGCGATGGAAAAGTGAGATATGAGTGGGCATTCAAAAGTAAAGATGGTCGAGTGATTGTGACTATCTACGACTATAAAGAAAAATGTCCGCCCGAGGAGATCACAGAGTGGAGAGTTGGAGGAAAAGGAAACCCTGAAAAGTTTAGAAAATTTTTCTCCGATTTTTACACAACAGATCAGCTTGTTCTCCGGTAATAAATTAAATTGCTTTTTCCGAGAAAGCAATAAAAAACTATGACGACAAAACAAGCACAAATGAAAAAACTGGCGAGAGAAGCATTGAAATTAGTCGAGGATAGAGCGCCGGCGATTGTCGACGAACGAATCCTCGCAGAGACGTTTGACCTAATAGCCGAATATACCGGTGAGCTTATGGGCAAACTGACCAACATGGACGCGGAAAACGAGAAAGCCATAGTCATGGCGCACGGAATCATCCGCGACGGATTACTCAGAGAGATCATGAGCCAAATCAACAAAACGATGTTGGCCGAAGCAGATAAAAGAATTACTAGATTATTAAAAAAATAAAAGACCCCCAGAGGGAGTCCCTTAATAACAGATACATTGTATCAAAGACCCCTCTGTCGAGTCAAGTAAAAATTATGCAAACACTAGAACGAAGCAGTTCTCCGACAGCTGAAGATACATTCTTCACAGCTATCGGAAACACAAAACCCTACTTCAAGGCGGCATTTGAGGGGGAGCCGGGAACCGGCAAAAGTTGGACTGCCGCATTAGTAGCGATCGGTCTTCATAAAAAGATCGGGAGCAAAAAGCCGATTGTTCTTATTGATACTGAGAAAGCATCGAAGTTTTTAATCCCCCTCTTTAAAGAGAATGGAATTGAAGCGATGGTACGCGAGACTCACTCGCTGGCTGACTTAGTAAAAGCAATGAAACTCTGTTCAGATGGATACGCCGACATTATGGTGATCGACAGTATCACTCACATCTGGATGGACTTCCAAGAAGCTTATAAGAAGAAACTTAATCGTCAGACATTTCAAATTCAGGACTGGATGTCGATTAAATCAGAGTGGAATAAATACTTCTCAATTCCACTCGTGCAATCGCCACTGCACATCCTAGCAACTGGCCGTGTGTCAGATCGGATGGAGCAGGAAGTGGATGAAGATGGTCGAAAAGAATTCACCAAGACTGGAGTGAAGATGCAAGCGGAGAAAAACGCAGCGTACGAATTTGATGTCTTAGTACTCATGGAAAGACATGAACTCATCCAAAGAAAAAAGCGAGAAGTCTGGCGCCAATCAATTATTCTCAAAGGACGAGGAAATCTTCTCGACGGTGCGGTATTTAAAAATCCCACTTACGAAGACTTTGCTCCCGCCATTGAAGCGATCATCAAGGATCCGATCGCAGCACGATTTAGTTATGCCGAGCAAGATGCAGGCGACCTAATCAAAACTGAAGAAGATAAACGTGAATGGGTCAGAGCAAAAAAACGTTGGCTAGAAGAAATTGAAGGTTACCTCGTATCAGTCTGGCCAAGTTCAAGTGCAGCAGAGAAAAAGAATAAAACTGATGCGCTTGAGTATGCATTCTCAACTCGAAGTTGGTCCGCGATTGAAGCGATGCAACCAGAGATTCTCGAGGATGGATTCGCAAGAGTAGTTGAATTTGGAAAGCAAAAAATTGCTGAAGCCAAAGGTGAACTACCCCCAGAACTCACTTCTCAAGAAAAGTTCGATAAGGATCTAAGAGATTCAAAGGAGGAAAAACCAAAGCGTTCTACAAAAAACAAGGACGAGAAAAGTGGCAAATAATTCATAAATTGGCCACTGACTCAGCCCTTGTCGCAGTGGCATGAGGGCTGAGATCAGGGGCTAATTCCTGAGTAAGCCTGTGGCGGAATAAGTAGACGCGTGGCACAGACAGCTACCTCGTAGGTCGAGAAAATGCTGTCATGCGAGGTGTAAATCCTCGCCAGTCTTACAAAAAAAAGCAGAGAGACATCGATAGGGCTATCGGTGTTTCTCTCTCTTCAAAAAACTATGGACGAAAATAAAACAACACCATTAATACCAAATAGTACTCAATTGCCGAATATTATTCTCGACAAAGTACTTCCACTCATTCCTGAATCAGAAGCTCGATGCCTTATTTACATATGCCGTCGCACGTTTGGTTTTCATAAGGAAGCAGATCGCATCAGTTTCTCGCAATTCATGGATGGCATAAAAGACCGGAGAGGAAATGTTCTTGATTACGGCACTGGATTGTCGCGCCAGTCAGTCGCTTCAGGTTTAAAGAATCTTGCAAAAGCAGAGGCAGTCATGGTCAGTAAAAACCGCAACGGAAATGTCTACAAAATTAACCTGCATATGGATGTGGATAAGGTAGTCAATTTAATAGACCAGTCTAGAGAATTGACCAAAATCGGTCTAAAAAATAGACCAAAAGCGGTCTACAAATTAGACACACAAAATCTAGGAAACAAAGAGAAATCTAGTCTTAGGTATCCTGTGGATAACTTCAAAAAAATTACTAGAGAGCTTGTAAGCAAAATGAGCATTAATAAATAAAATTCACTATAAAGAAAATGAAAAAAATTACATTTCTTATTAAAGGAAATCAAGATGACTGGCATGGCAATCCAGTCCCTTATGTTCGAGTAGTAAAACGAGCGTTGTGGTTACCTCAAGCAAGAAGATACAACGCATGGAAAAGTTACGTTCGTCGATCATTCTACGGTGACTATCCGGAATATCTCATGTCTGCTGGTAAAAATTTATTAACTAATATTCTTCCATTAACCACAAACTCCGCTGATAGAGCTCGCATGGATATCCGCATTTATTGGCGCAATGGTATTCATGGCGATCCCGATAATATCTTCAAGGGAATTGCTGATGCTCTTTTTACAAATGATAAATTTCTCGATGGCAGTTTTGAAACTCACTATTCACCAGATGGAAAAGGTCGAGTCGAGATAGACATAACACTCGGGATTTAAATATGAATGCAATAAAAATAAGCGAACTGAAACGCGCCGATTACAATCCGAGAATTATGCCAGATTCAGAAATGGATGCGCTCAAAACAAGCATCAAAACTTTTGGCTTCGTTGAGCCGATTGTCGTAAATAAAAACAAAGATCGATATGGCGTGCTTGTTGGCGGACATCAAAGACTATCGGCTTTGGAATCACTCATAGCTACGGGAACGGTCCCGAAAGGAATAATCGAGTCAGATGAAAAAGGAATATATTTAATACCTGCATCTTTTGTTGATTTGTCTGCTGATGACGAAAAACTTCTGAACCTTGCACTGAATAAGATAAAAGGAAAGTGGGATGAGGAAAAATTAGCGGACATAATCATTGCACTCAAAGAGGATCCGCATATTCCTGCCTCGGGATTTAGAGAAGATGAAATCAGCCGAATCTTGGATCAAACACTCGACGACGGAGACGACGAAGAAGAACCGATTGATGAAACTACCGAAGCGCGTTCAAAACTCGGCGAAGTATATGAACTAGGTTCACACCGTCTTATCTGTGGAGACTCAACCGATCCAGAAATTTATCGAACGTTACTCGGCAAAGAAAAAGCGGACATGATATTCACCGATCCTCCTTACAACGTGAACTATCATTCTCGCGGAGAGAAACTAGGAAACGAAGGTCTCGAGAAAATAAAAAACGACAATATGACAACTGAAGAATTTCAACATCTGATTGATGGTGCGTTTTTTGCGATGTGCATGCACTCCAAAGAAGGTAGCTCGTTTTATATTTGCTCGGGTTGGAGTTCGTATCCTCAATTTTTACAAAGTATGCTCAAAAATGGATTCAGACACTCAGGCGTCATCATCTGGGTCAAGAACGTGCCGAGCATGGGATGGAACGATTATCGTTACAAGCATGAGTGGATCGCCAAAGCGAAAAAACCTGATCCGAAAACTGCCGAAAGCATTATCTATGGATGGAAAACTGGCACGCACTCGTTCTACGGCGACAACGAATATGACGTCTGGGAGATGCCCAGAAAAGCTACTGCTCGATATTTACATCCAACTGAAAAACCTGATTGGCTTGCAATGCGCGCACTTAGAAACTCAACCAAAAGAAACGATATTGTTCTAGATCCTTTTGCAGGATCCGGAAGCACGATGACAGCAGCCGAAAAGGTCGGTCGCCGTGCATATATGATCGAGCTTGATCCAAAATTCTGCGATGTGATTCGTGATCGCTGGGAGCGGATGAGCCGTCCTCGCCAATGAAATATTTAAGTTTATTCACGGGAATTGGCGGATTTGAACTTGGTATACAAAAAGCATATGTGGACACAACTAACGGAAAGAAGAACGGAAGAAGCAAAAAAACTTCGGAAAATGGGAATAGTAAAAGATACCAGAAACTTGAAAGTTTTAATGCCGAGAGAAGACAGTCTCGCAAATACCATAACGGCAGGTGCGATGGACAAGAACCGATTACTTGTGTGGGTTACTCGGAGATCGACAAATATGCAATTGAGATATATCAAAAACAATTTCCTGAACATAAAAATTATGGAGACATTACTAAAATCAAACCAAACAAACTACCCGACTTCGATCTACTGGTCGGAGGATTTCCGTGCCAAGCTTTCTCGATCGCTGGAAAAAGAAAAGGGTTCAAGGATACGAGAGGCACGCTCTTTTTTGACATCGCACGAATTCTCAAAAATAAAAAGCCGAGGCTCTTACTTTTGGAAAACGTCAAAGGACTGCTATCTCATGACAATGGCAACACTTTCAAAACAATCATCACCACGCTTACAAAATTGGGGTACGACGTTCAGTGGCAGGTGCTTAACTCAAAGAATTTCGGAGTCCCTCAGAATCGGGAGCGAGTGTTCATTGTTGGACATCTTAGAGGTACGTCCAGACCGCAAATATTTCCTTTCACCAAAAACAACAGCGAGGATATTATCCTACCGACCATCACGACACGTGTTACCGCAGACTCAAACGGAACTTATGTTGGTAAAAGATCGCCACGTCAAATCATAGGCGGAAGCCAAGGCAATCGTGTCTATGATCCGAAAGGAATCTCAACTACGCTCGCAAGCCAAGCAGGCGGACTTGGAGCAAAGACAGGACTATATGCAGTTGGCGGATTACAATCACATCAAAAAGCAAGGAAGGATGGAGTGTCTCCAACCCTTACGCAGGCAATGGGCATGGGAGGTGGCCAGACACCAATAGTCTGGTCCAAAAGAATAAAAATTCGCCGACTTACTCCAATGGAATGCGAGAGACTTCAAGGCTTTCCTGATGGATGGACAGAGGGGATAAGTGATACCCAAAGGTATAAATGTCTCGGCAATGCTGTCACTGTAAACGTGGTTCAAGCAGTTGCAAAAAAGCTAGTAAATATAAAGGTCGTTTGAAAATAGATACACAAAGATACACATGCCAAAAATTCTCAAGCCGGTTGAAGAAAAGATAATGAGGGCGGTGCGAGACAGCATCGTCATAGACCCTCTTATATCTCTGCGTTCACTTCAGGATGTGCTCGAGAAAAAGGGCATTAAAATCGCCAACCTTCACTACCTCTCAAAGCTGATATGGAAAATCAACAAAGAACTTTCAACGCAAGTTGATCGACAAGAAATAACCGGACGAATTGCTCAACTAAAAGAGAGACAAAGAATAGTGGCCGATAGATTGGTACGCATTGCTTTTTATACCGATGACTTAAAGAAAGATGGACTTCCTCCACCAAGTTATAGGGACCAGATCATGGCTATGAACGCAATCATCAAACTTGATCTCGCAATCCTTGGAGCCGAAATGGACATTGGTATTTTTGAAAGACATATCGGCACAGTTGGACTTGAAGCAAGATCAAAACCATTACTGCCAGAACAAAAACAAAGAATGTTTGAAGCACTTGTGAACTGGGGAATTATTCCAAAAGAAAATGAGCCAACAAAAGAAATTAACAATGGAGAAAATAAAACAAACACAACAACCACTGCAATCGTGGTGGCAAAACAATAATTTTCTTGACGACTACGAAACGCGTCGAAAGATGGCTCGCACATTGAAAGGTTTTTGTCTTGTTTATTTGTCCCACTATCTCAAAATTGCTCCAGCAGATTTTCATTATGAACTTTTAGATGTTCTTGGAGATCCAAACGAAATGATGGTTGAAATACTCGGCTTCCGTGGAAGCGCAAAAAGCACGTTCGGCTCGCTTGCTCTTCCTATATGGGCTGCACTTGAATATCCAAAATTATATCCGTTCATAATTCCAGTAGCCGATACTGGTCTTCAAGCCGGTACCAACATTGCCAACATCAAAAACGAACTCGAAGATAATTCCTTGATCAAGCAGGATTATGGAGAAATAAAAGGTTCGTTCATTGAAGATTGGACACTTGAAAGCGAAGAAGAATGGCAGGCAAAAAATATGTTGCTCTCAAATGGCGTTCGTATTCTTGCACGATCAAGAGGACAAAAAGTGCGAGGTTTGAGACACAGAGAGCATAGACCGAAACTTGTCATTGTCGACGATCCTGAAGATTTGGAATGGGTCCGTAGCAAAGACAACCGCGACAAAACAGAACGATGGCTTCGAGGTGAAGTCATTCCGGCGATTGATGAAAGGGAAGGAAGACTCATTGTAATTGGAAATCAACTACATACCGATGCACTCATGTCTCGACTTAAGAGAGATAAAACTTTCAAGCATCTTGAATATCCACTAGTCAGTGAAGACGGATTGTGTTCTTGGAAAGCAAAATATCCAAATAAAGAAGCCCTTGATCTTCAAAGAGATAAGGTCGGGGTCAATGCATACCTGCGCGAATACTGTTTGAAAGTTGTGCCGGACGAAGGTCAAGAAGTGAAACCGGAAGAAATACATTATTATGATACGCTTCCAAAGATTTCAGAGATTGCAATGGTCGGCACAGGCATCGACTATGCAATCAGTAAAAAAGAAACTGCTGATTACACCTCGATGGTCTCTGGTGCTTTAAGTTTTGAAAATGAACGTCCGCACGTTGATATATATCCGAACGCAATCAATGAAAGATTCGACATGCAGGAAACAGTAAATTCTGCACTCGCACTTCATCAAAGTTTCGGAGGCAATCACATAATCTTCGCCGAAGAAGTCGCATATCAAAAAGCGGCGAACGATGAAATGGAACGCAGAGGTCTTGCAGTGGAAAGAATGCAAGCAACGCATGACAAGCGCGCACGCCTACGAGTTGCAGCAATTTATATTAAAAATGGAACGGTTAGATTTCCGCGTGCAGGCTGTGAAGATTTACTTTTACAACTTTTCGGTTTTGGAGTTGAAGAACACGATGACCTTGTCGATGCTCTCGTGTATTTAATCCTTGGTCTCGTCAATCAAGGTATTCAAATGCCGGAAGAAATAATAGCGATATGAATACTAACCAACAAAATCTAGATCCACGAAAGCATGCGCTCATCACCGCCGAACAGGAAGCATTGCTCCGCGCTTTTGAGCAAGCTAAAAAAATGCAGTTCGGTGAGATAACAATTTATATACAGACAAGCAAGATCACTCGCTATGAAATACGCAAATCGAATCTTAATACCAATAGCCAAAAGAGCAATACAGATATGATCAAAAATGCCGAAGATGATCTGGGAGAATTTGAAACAGTTGCTATTTAAAAGTTATCCACATCTAGAGTTTTGGACTCTCTATACGGTCCCAATCGGGTCCGCTATAATAAAAACATAATTTAATATTTCACCTGAGTCAACGCTCAGCGTCCTGAATGGAAAAACCATAGGGGCGGTACGACATTTTGTCGGCCGCCCCTTTTGCGTTAAAAAAATGCAAAATTTTATATCAAAAATAATAAATAGGATTGTAGGAAAAAGTGTCTCCGGTATCGGCTGGATGGATTCTTCCAACAGCGATCCGTTTGCGATCTGGGCATCGTCAAAGCGTGTCTCTCCGGCGAAAGCGATGACCGTATATAACGGATGGGTATATGCCTGCGTTCGCGCAATTTCTGAAGAAATTGCAAACATGCGATGGCGACTTTTTCAAATGAAGGGCGACGAAGCGACTGAAATATTTGATCACGAAATTCTTGATCTATTGCATGGAGTCTCGGAGATGCAGACAGGATACGAACTGAAATATTTAATAGGATCGCACCTTGAACTTGCTGGAAACTTTTATGCTGTGATGGATGGAGTAAAAGCCGGAGCTGACGGTAAGCCTCAGGGAAAACCAAAAGCACTCTATCCTTTGAATCCGTCCGGCGTGCGGGTTGTTGTTGATCATACAAAATTCCCGAGCCGAATAATGAAATTTGAATACACCTCATACGGGAAAAGATATGAGTTTGATCCATCGCAAATACTTCACATTAAATATCCTGATCCAAGCGATGAACATGAAGGTATAGGCACAGCGCAGTCGATTCCTCTTTGGATTGATGCAGATAACTATGCGATGGAATTCAACCGAAGATTTTTCATAAATGGAGCAAGAATCGGTGGAATTCTCGAAAGTGAAAACGCTCGAACTGAGTCGCAATTACAATTTATCAAAAAGTCTTTTGAAGCAATCCATAAAGGATACGACAGCGCATACAAAACTCTAGTGCTTCCAAAAGGCACGAAGTATACGCAAGCGAGCGAAAACCATAAGGATATGGATTTTAATAGTTTGATGATCATGATGCGTGACCGAATACTTGCAGGCTTTCGAGTACCTCGCACGGTTCTTGGTATTACCGATGACGTGAACCGCGCCAACGCTGAAGCAACAAACTATATCTTTGCCTTGAGAACGATCAAACCAAAGATGCAACTTATTGTTTCGTATCTAAATGAATTTCTCGTGCCTTTGTATGGCGAGAACTTATACCTCGACTTTGAAGATCCAGTCCCAGAAAATACCGAACTGAAAGTAAAAGAAATGGAAGCAGCCAATGGAGTCCTCACTCCGAACGAACAGCGCGAACGATACTTCGGCTATGAACCTGTAGAAAACGAAAGCGCTGATAGTCTTTTGTATCCAATCACCACTCAACCTCTATCGGAAGACACATCGCAAAATACAGACACCAATAAAGATAAGCCACAAAAATCAAAACGCACAAAGCATACACTTCGAACAGGAAGCGGAGCTAGACCATCGGTCAGGTATGCAAAGGCGGCAAAAATGCAACAGTCTCTCTCGAAAGATTTCGGAGAAAAAATGACTGATGCGTTCAAAGAATTTCAAAAACAACAAAAAGAAGTTTCTCAAAAAAGTATTCGTGACTTAACCGATAAAGACTGGGCAGTAATTTATCGATCGTTTGAAACTAGAATCGAGCCATACATAAAACTCACGGCGAATGCAATCCGAAAATTAAATCACGGACAAAAAGCGCGAGTGCTTCGAAATATCGAGAATGCAATCAAGAGCGTAAAAAGTGCAAAAGGAGTTGTGGTGGATGCACTGTTTAATCTCAAAGACGAAATAGGAATCACGATTAATCTTGTGACTCCTGTATTGACCGATCTCTATGACAAAGAAGGAATCGCAGCAGGATCGCTTGTTGGTTTTGATAGTCCTGCACTTCAGAGAAGTGTAATCGATAGATCAATTTCTCTCATGGCAAAGAGCTACAACGAAACAACCCTCAATCTTCTAAAAAGCAAACTTGATCAAGGAATAGCGGAAGGACAATCAATATCTGATCTTAAAAACACCATCTCGGATATTTACGAATTCAGTGATACAACTCGTGCGGAAATGGTAGCCCGCACCGAAGCGTTCAGAACAGCGAACCTCGCGACAAAAGAGGCATGGAAACAAAGCGGAGTGGTAGAGACAGTGAAATGGTACACCGCCGAAGACAGTCTTGTCTGCCCATTATGCGCGCCAATGGACGGAAAAGTCATAAGCGTCAATGACAACTTTTTCGACAAAGGGGATACAGCGCAAGGTTCAGATGGTTCGTCGTTAGACATCACGTATTCGGACGTGGAGACTCCGCCACTTCACCCCGACTGCCGATGCTACATCAGACCCGAAGATTTATCAGAGTAATTTTATTAATTAAACATTATGAATAAAACATTTGAATTATTTACAAACGAAGCTCGAGCAAAATTCACTGCCACACTTGAGACAGTAGAATTTTCAGACTTCATCGCAAAGACAAAAGCCGCAACTGATTCGGGAACATTTCGAGTAATCATATCGACTGCTGCGCCAGATAGACAAGGCGATTCGGTTGATCAGAATCTCTGGGATCTATCCAACTACCTCAACAATCCAGTCGTGCTATGGGCTCATGATTATTATTCGTTACCAATCGGCGTGGCGACAAAAATAGAAAAGCAAAATGTTGCCGGAGCAGACGTGCTTGTCGCCGAGGGAAAATTCGCACCAGCTGATGCCAATCCTTTCGCTCAGCAAGTTCGTGCTTTATATGATGCTGGAATTGTACGTGCAACTTCAGTGGGATTCATTCCAAACTCTGCTCGCATGGATGGCAAGAGTGATCAAGGGCATGAGCTTCTTGAATTTTCATTCGTGCCAGTGCCAGCCAATCCACAGGCACTATCTCTGTCTCAAGCAAAAGAACTCGGTCTCAATCTTGATCTTCTTAAAACCAAAGGCATTGTTTTTGAGATGAAAGATCAAGAACCAGACGAAGGAGATACATGCACACTTTCGGATGGAAGCGAGGGAGTCCTAGAAGAAAACGGAAACGCAGAACTAGTGTGCGTACCAAAACCGAAAGTTGCAGACAAACCTGAAGATGCAGAAAAGACAGCAAGTCCTCTCTCTAAAAAGACCAGAGAGAACATTCAAAATACCATCGAAGCCTTAAAGGCAGAAATCGCTGCTTTGGAAACGCTACTAAAAACAGCCGACTTCCAGAGTGACGAGGAGAAGGATAACCCGAACGATGCGGGTCTCTCGAAACAAAGGTCGACTCCTGAAGAATCTAGCGAAGTTTTTAATTTTGAAAATTGGAAATTCAGTCGCGAGGTTTTGCAGGCAATTGTAACTTCTGGTAGCGAAGCGCTCGAGCGGTTCAACAAAGCTGCTCGTGTGATTGGCCGCCGGAAATAATATACAAAGCAATGGATCAAAAAGATCAAAAACAACTTGAAGTTTTCAAGTCTGCAATGAATAACTTCTTTGATGATGCAATGAAAGAAAAACTCGGTCCCTATATTGGCGAGGTGTCTGCGAATACGACCAGAGAGATCGTAGAGAAACTACGTCTCGAGCGTATGCAATACGGCCAAGATAAGACAGGTCTTTCTGAAAAGCAGAAAAAAGATTTTATCGAAGTGGTCAAGAGTGTTCTCATGAATGTTCCAATCGACGTCAAAGCCAATGAGGCTTTGATTGAAGAACAGGACAATCGTGGAGGTTTTCTTGTCTCGCGTGAAGTGGCTAACGCCATCTTACGTATTGCCGCATCTGTCGGTGTTGTTTTGAGTCAAGCCCAGAAATGGGATCTCAAAACCGATGAGCTCGGTATTCCGAACTACACTGGCGCATTTTTGACTGGTCAATACCTCGGTGTTGATGCGGTCGGAACTGTTCAAGGTATGGCATTCGGTCAGGCAGCCTTGATGGCTAAAAAGTGGCAGCTCGCATTCGTGATTGGCAATGATCTTCTCGCTGATGCTTCAGTCAATCTTGCGGATTGGCTTTTGGCGCTTGGCGGTGAAGCTCTAGCAAACATGATCGACTATCAGGCATTTATGGGAACAGGAACTCCATTCGTGGGGCTTTTAGCTGACCCTAAAGTGCCAAAGTATACCTTGCCTTCGGGCGAGACTTCGTTCGATAAGCTCGATCCGATCACTGACTGCTCAAATATCATCGCTCAACTTGAAGAATCTGTATTGGACGGCGCCGCATTTTATATGCATCGCACTGTCTGGGCAGCTCTTCGAGCGGCAAAGACCACGCAGGGTATTCCAATATTGCCTCTTGCCGGTTTGGCAAGTCCCGCAGTTTTGTCGAACAGCCCAACTGGCGGCGGTCCGAAACCTGTCGGCGAGATTATGGGCTTTCCAGTTTTCACTATTCGTCATTTGCCTCAGATTTCCGCTACTGCAGCCGGAACAAAGTTCGCAGTCTTCGGAAATATGAAAGCAACGGCATTCGGTGACAAGGGAGAGATGCGCGTAGAACAGTACAACTCTGGTAACTTCGGAGGCAAGGAAATTGCCCTCGCTGATCAGCGCGGAATTGTCTACAAGCATCGTCATGCGTTCGTCAATGTTCTGCCTAAGGCATTCACTACGATTGAGACAGCTTCTTAATCGCATGCAATAAATTCGACAGGGAAATATCCTAATTCTCTGTCGAAAAAATTGCGAAATAAAGGTCGGATTATAAAAAATAATTTAAAACATAACTATGCACAGTATTTATGACAATGTTGCGGTTTCAAAGAGCATCGCTCCACAAAGCGATAGCGGTGGCAGCGCAGTAGACGGCGCAGTCGTCGACACACTCGGCTACGAGACAGCGATGATTGTGTTTGAAGCCGGTGCGATTTCTGGAGCTCCTGATGCGACATCAATCGCAGTCAAACTCCAAGAAGGTGATGCTGCCGACGGCAGCGATATGGCTGATGCCAAGGACAATACCGAAACAGTGATTGGCGGAATCATCACTGCAGCCGGAGTTCTTCTTGCTCGTGTTGAAGGCTTAGGCTTAAACAGGAAGCGATATCTCCGAGTTGTAGAGACAACGACTTTCACCAACGGTACAACACCCGCAGTTTCTGTTCATGGAAACATCCTGCTTGGTCGAGGTTTGCAAAAACCTGCCAACGCTGATGTTTCAAACACCTAAGAGAATTGATCGCGTTCTCGCAGTATCCGTTTATGCGGATGCTGACGAGGACACGATCCACAAAACATATGAGCGAACAAATATATCCTCACGCCTTAACCACAGTCCAAAGAGTCAAAGATCTTCTCGGCATCACTGTTACAAATGCAGACCCAGTTTTTCTGCGTTTGATAAACGGAGCTACTGATTTCATTCAGGGCTATTGCAATGAATTCTTCGCACAGAAAACATACACGAATGATCTCTACTCAATCTGGGGTGAGCGACAGGAATATTTAATGCTCAATCATGGCAACGTGACTTCTCTTAGCAGTTTTCAGTATCGAGCAGGCACTCCTTCAAATCCCAATTGGACAGATTTCCTAGCCGACCAGTACGAGCTAGTTGAGCCTGATCCAAGCGGGATGTGCAAGAGTGGAATGATTCGAATTTATGCAGGCTTTGCTCCGCTTCTTTATACAAGCACCAATGCGATCAGAGCAACATACACGGCAGGATTTCTCATCAGTTGGTCTGACTTCGGAAATTTGACGAAACATAATCTTCCATCAGATCTTACCGAACTCTGTGAAAGTCTTGTGACTCGATCTTGGAAACATCGCGAATCAAGTGGAAAGAAAACCGAATCGATAAAAGATTCGAACGTTAGCTGGAATGATTTTCTGGATAGTTTCGACACCGACGTACTCGAGAGATATGTGCGTCCAGTGAGATTCATATAAAGCTATGGCGGAAACTCAATTCAACATAAGAATCCAGAATCTTGATCAGATTGTTTCGGCATTCAGACAGGCTCCAACGATCACCGCTCCAAGAATATCCGATGCGATCAATAAAGCGCTCGCCATTCTTGCCAAAAACGGAGACGAAAGCACCTTCCAATTCAAAACGCCGAGAGAACTCCGAACAGGATATCTCTCAGCATCATGGGGAGCTCCCGGACGAGGATTGTCACTTGCAACGCCGTCAAATCTTTCGGGAAAAATCTGGACGAATGCAGGATATGCAATCTACGTTCACGAAGGTACAGCACCGCACACAATCACAGTCAGAGTGAAAAAAGTATTGGCAAATCAAAAGACTGGAGAAATATTCGGAAAAACAGTGCATCACCCGGGAACCGCTCCCAACAGATTCATCCCAAGAATTATCAGCAAAAGCCAAGGCGATATCAATACAGCTTTCAGAGTTGCTCTTGATTACATCGTGCAGGATATAGCAAACAAATCGCAATGAGCGCAATAGGAAATATAAAACTAAAAATTATTGATCACCTTAACGCTCTCAAAACTGCGGGAACATTGGGGCAGGTAATTGTCGAACAGGCGGGAGCGCAGAACATGTTTGACCGAGATCTGCTTGTGTACCCGAGCGCAATTCTGCTTCCCGGCACAGCCGAAGGAAGCGTCGAATCAAATCAAGACAACTTATATCTCTACTCGTTTGACATTGTGGTCGTTATGAAAAATGACAACATCACCAGCCAAACAGCAGTGGAAGATTTACTCGAAGCTGTAGTCCAAGAATTTAACAAAGATTTTACTCTTGGCGGAACAGCAGTCGGAGCAGTCGATCCGACATCGTCATCGCCGGCAGCCATCGAATCAAGCGGACAGACATACACGGTATTCGTGGTTACGCTCAAGGCGAAAACATTACTCACGTTCAATTAAAAACATGATCGAAAAAGCAAACATTACCAAAGACATGTCTTCAGCCGCCAAAGAGTATCACTTTGCCGGAAGCGGAAAATATTATCCTCTCACTGTCACTGCCAAAAACAGAGAGGAAGCCGAGAAGATATGGATCGAAAAAAGGCAGGAAGTAAGGGTCGAAGAAAAAAATAATCAAACACAATAATTATGTCAAAAGGAATAGGTAAATTATTTCAGATAGGAATCGCCAAGGAAACATCGAGAGGTACTGCAATAGCATCAGCCTCATACTGGCCGGCATTTACAGATGCCTCGCCGGAAGAAAAAATCGAAAATGCCGTTGACTCGCAGTCGTATGGCGTGATTGAGGACAGCGCATCGCAAACCAGAGTAAAAAACTGGATGGAAGGATCAATCAATGCGCCGGTCACTGATCAGAGTTTCGCGCTTTTGCTTTTGTCTCTTCTTGGCACGGATACTCCAGCTTTGCATGCCGGAGAAACGACAGTCTACGATCACGTTCTGACTGTGGCGCAAAATTCACAGCATCAATCGCTAACCATTTTTGTCCACGATCCGATTGCCAGCCAAGATTATTCGCACACTCTCGGAGTGGTTCATAAAATAGATATTGATTTCGCGTTAAAAGATTTTGTGAAATATGCCGCCTCAATCATGGGTCAGCAAGGATCGCAAAAATCAAGTTTCTCGCCATCGCAATCGGCTGAGAACAGATTTGTGCCTCAATATCTGACATTCAAAACTGCGGCTAACCTCGCGGGACTCGCGGCAGCGACTCCGATAGCGATCAAGAGTTTAAAACTCACGATTGACGATACGGTCGAATCGCAGGATGTTCTCGGCAGCGCATCGCCGGCGGATTTCTTGAATAAAGAATTCAAGATAGAAGGAACGCTTGAAGCAATCTGGCAAAACGAAACCGACTTCAAGTCGAATACGATCGCCAACACGCCTCAGGCAATGCGTCTTGATCTTATCAATTCAGCGGTAACGCTCGGAAGCGCAGCTCATCCGGAAATTAAAATTGATCTCGCCAAAGTTTACTTCACGGAATTCAGTCGTCCGATAAAAGTAAAAGATATTGTCTATCAGACTTTGAAATTCAAAGCCGCATATTCGATATCAGACGCGCATATGGTGAAGATCACCTGCACAAACACGGTCGCAGCTTATTAACAAAAGTAATTAATATTTATGGAAGAAAGAGAAACAAGAAATATCACAACACAAAGCAATCACGTAGTAGTCCTTAAAACTTATCTCACCGGCAGGGAAGTGAACGATATCAAACGCACGCTTTTCGGATCGGTATCAGTCGAGCGAGGGGAAGACGGCAAGCCGGTCGTTCCGGAGTATCCGCTCTCGCTGGCGATTGACCGAGAGAAAAAACTTCTCGAATACACGGTGATCTCGATTGACGGCGTCAAAGAAAATGCCGCTGACAAAGTTCAAGATCTGGTTGCGGGGGATTACAAGTTTGTGGTTGCGGAAGCCGAGAAAGCGGTAGACGGAAATTTTTAGAAGGCGAAACTGAGGCGGCATGGGTCAGATACTTCGCCTTTGGAAATCTCGAATTCCCCGATGAAATGGCAACGGCGATTCTTTGCCGAGAGATGGGCTGGACATGGAATGAACTCCAAGCTCAGCCGATCTGGTTTGTGAAAAATCTCATGGCGTATCTTAGCGCCGAATCGGATCACATAAAAAAACAGAAAAAATAAATGAACTCAATCCTCCAAATAATAATACAAGCTGTTGATCAGGCATCCGAAGCCTTGAGCAATATCGGCAATGCCATCAGCGCCGACGGACAAAAAGCGCTGACCACTCAACAGCAAATGCAACAAATGGGTGCTGCCATGGAACAAGCCGGCACTCGAGTTTTGGCTATGGGCGCGGCTGCCGATGCATTTTATGGAGGAGCGGTTCTTGCTTCGGAAAAAGTTCAGGAAGCGCAGGACAGCCTTTCGACGAGCGTTGAAAATCTGGTCAAACAATCGGAAGCAAGTATGGGCGCGGATAGTGGAGTCGCGCAGCAAAAAGCATATCTGACGACCAAGATCAATGAAGCTCAAGCGTCAATTGCCAAGCTCTCTTCAGAGACTGAGAAAAGCACTCAGCTTGCCAAAGATCATGGGGCTGCGAACGAAGCGAATGCTGCAAAAATAGATGCTCTTAATCAGACAGTCGCAAAATATCAAGGCCAGCTCGATCTTCTGAATAATACGCAAAAACTTGCAGGGGCATCAGCCCAGTCAATCATTTCCATATTTGAAAATCTGGCAGAAAAAAATACTTCTCTTGGGTTTAGTATTGCCGATTCAACAAGCGCTCTGAACGGTCTCTTTACCGAAACTAAAAGCATGCCGACTGCGATAGAGGCATATAACGCCGCGCTTGATTTATCGAGATTCAAACACATGGATCTTGAAACCGCCACAAAGCAGGTTGAAATGGCGCTCCAAGGTCAAGGTCGCGCGCTGGCAACTCTCGGTATTCAAATTAAAGACGGGCTTACGCCAATGCAGGCGCTCCAAGCTCTGCAAGAACAAGTCAAAGGTCAGGCTGAAGCATACGCAAACACTTTGAGCGGTAAAACTGCGGTTGCTTTGCAGCAAATCAATAAACTTTTTTCAGATATGGGGAACACTCAATTGCCTATCCTTGCAAAATTAATCGGCAGTCTTGCGGGCATCATTCAAAAAATAGACGAATGGGTAAACGCGCATCCCAAATTAACTGCGGCAATTCTTGTCTCAGTCGGAGTGTTTGGAGTTCTTGCCACGATTGCCGGAACTCTTCTCGTCACTATTGGAGCTCTGGTCATTGTTTTTGGCACCGCTGCTGCCGCTATCGGGATCTGGGCGATCGCTATTATTGCAGCCGTTGCAATTCTCGCGGGCATTGTTGTGCTTATCGTCGAATATCATACGCAGATCTGGAATTTTATTAAGATGATCTGGGGAAAAATAACTGGGTGGCTTTCTGAAGTGTGGACAAAAATTACAGCTGACTTCAATCAGGCATGGAATGCAATCAAAACATTGGCGGAAGATGTAATGAATTTCATCGTAGATCTTATAACCTCGGACGTTCAGATGACGCAGCTTGCATGGAGTACCGCATGGAATGCAATTTCTGATGTCTTTACTAGCATCTGGAACGGAATAAAAAGCACACTACAAAGTGTCGTCTCCTTTATCACCGACCAGCTCAATAATCTCTTCAGTTTTGTATCAAGCATGGTAAGTAAAATATCCGCGCCAATTCAGGCAATATCGGGCATGGTCTCAAGCGTCGTATCGGTTGCCGGAAAAATTGGAAGCTCAATCGGCAACGCTGTCTCAAGTATTGTCCCGCATTTTGCATCCGGCGGAATCGTGAACGGTCCGACATACGCACTCGTCGGCGAAGCAGGTCCCGAAGCAATTATTCCGCTCTCAATGCTTGGACGCGGAGGAAATTCGGTCGGAAATAATCAATCAGGCTCAATTAACGTATATCTTTCAGGAAATTTCTACACCGACGAGCAGAACGCAACACGAATTGGAAACATGATCGCAAAGGTCTTGAATCAGCAGCTTAAGCTCAAGAATTACTAATATGCTTCAAATTAAACGAAACACAAGTATGGATATAAGCGCAGGTGTTCAGTGGAAGACTGTGCAGATCACTGAAGTTTTGACTAAAGAAGTAAGCAAGCTTCAGTTTACGATTTACAAAACGCCAGCAACGGCATCCATAATTCCGGTTGTCGGCGATCAAATTGATGTGTACGAAAATAGCGTTCATATTTTCGGTGGCACATGCACTAACGTTGAAATTACAATCCAAGGCGGAATACTTCTTGCGTATCAAATATCTTGCGTTGACTGGAGCTACAAATTAAATAGCGTACTCGTGACGAAAACATATGCTGCGATGGATCCGGCTGATATTGTTGCGGACATTGTCGCAAACTTTGTGCCGGCAAGTCTAGGCTTTACTCAAGCTCACGTGGTTCGCGCAGGTTTTCAAGTTGCATCAATCAAATTCAAATATGAGCAGGTGACTCAGGCACTGGAAAAGCTGGCAAAACAAATCGGATGGGAATGGTACGTTGATCCTTCAAAAGATATTCACTTCTTCCTTGTGCAAAATAATCCGGCGCCATTCAATATTGACGAGACTTCGGGAATGATCGAGTGGCCGTCGCTTGATGTTCAGGTGGATCTCACCAATATGAAAAATAGTGTTTATGTCGTAGGCGGAAATTATCTAAAGACATTTACTTCGGTAACTGCCGTTGATGTTTACCAAACAGACGGAGTCAAAACCGTATTCGGTCTCGCATATTCTTACGATCAGTCGGGCTTTACGGTAACGCTAGACGGCGTGACTCAGACAGTGGGAATTGATCAGCAAACTGATCCGACAACAGTCCAGTGGCTCTACAGCTCTTCCGGCAGATTTATCCGTTCAACAAGCACTGTGGCAACCAGTCATACACTTAAAGTTTTCGGCAAAGCGCAGATTCCAATTCTTGCTCACGCTCAAAACTCTTCAGCGATGGCATTGTACGGAGAAAATCAGGATTCAATTATCGACAGGCAGATACGATCGGTTGCGGAAGCCCAGCAAAGAGCGCTTGCTGAAATTCTTCAGTTCGGACATCCGGTATATGACGTTAAATTCAAAACACTTCAAACAGGACTAGTGATCGGACAGACCATCCTGCTAAACAGTTCAAAATTAGGCATTACAAATTACCCGCTTGTTATCAAACGAATTGAAGGAACCGGATACAGCCCGAGTCAGTTTGAATACCAAGTCGAAGCACTGGGATCAGACAACGTGACGTTTATCGACATTATGAGCAGGCTTTTAACTCAAGAAAACAATAACACCGATACTTCAGACAACTCAGTGCTTGAAGGATTGCTTGCTTTTGCGGAAGGTTTCGCGTTCTCTGATGCGCTCTCTGCCACACAGGCAACAGGTCCGTACATATGGGATCAGGCGAATACAAAATGGGATTATTTCACTTGGGCATAAAAAATTATGAAAGAATTAATCAAAAAATTATTTGGAATAAAAGATGGTGCGTCGATGCAGGGGATTATTAAAATCCGAGCGTATAAAGCCGGCACCAAAGAATTGGTTCAGGAAATCGTATGCAAAAACATTATCATGCAGGCGGCAAATGTCGGTAAAGATTTGATCGTGCAGAAACTCATTGCGGCGGCAACAGGAATTGATCCATACACATTACACATAACATATGCGGCCATTGGCACAAGCCAAACAGCTCCTACGGCAGCTGATATTAAACTTGGCGCTGAATCAGCAAGAGTCCCGATAACATTCGGTCAAGACAGCGGCTACAATGTCGCAGTCATGCAGTTTTTCTTTCCAGATTCTTCGCTCACAAATCAAACATACTATGAATTCGGAACTTTTGTTGACGGAACATCCAGCGCGAACAGCGGACAAATTTTCAATCATGCACTTTTTGGCGTGCCTTATTCAAAGTCGGCCGGTATTGATACCACAATCGAGGTCGATATAACTCTTACTTAAAAAAATATGATAGGAACAGGACAACAAGCATCAGCACAAGATATTATTAGAGGCACAGCCATTTATGCCGCGGACAGCGGGTCTAACGATACTTACGCAATTTCACTTCCAACTGCGCCGACATCTTATATAGACGGGTTTTCTGTTTTCTTTAAGGCGAATACCGCAAATACCGGAGCGTGTTCTTTAAACGTAAACGGAAAAGGCGCGATCACGATAAAAAGACCGGACGGGACAGATACGGTGACAGGCGACATTGCTGCCGGGCAAATCGTGAATGTCGTTTATATCGGCGGAGTTTTTCAAATGGTTTCAAAAACAACTCCGGCAATTCAGCCGTTCTTTCAAATTTTAGTTTACGGAACAAATGCGTATGCGGCATTTTGCAGCTCGCCGAAGGGAAATAATCTTTATGTATGCGGGGCTCAAGGCAGTCAATATTTATATTCATATCCAAGAAATAAAGGCGGTTCATTTCCTACAAAAAAATATACATATACAGGAAATGTCAGCGGCAGCGGATACAATTATGCACTTGGATCTGCCGTAGAAATTGGAAACTATGTTTATATGATGGCGATTCAATCGCAGTATGGCGGAACATTCCCGGGATCGCTTTCTTGTGTTCGGGTAGATAAAAATACGTTAGCAAATCCGGTGGGAATGAGCGCCAGCGGACATATTTTTAGCAGTTCAAGCCCAGCAACACAATTGTGCTATACCGACGGAACGTATTTATATATTTATAAAAACTCTACGACAGGCTGGGAAAAATGGTCTATCAGCGGCACGACACTAACCTACGTCGCAGACATAACTTCATTTACAGGCACGGCAGCAGTTGGAAGTGTGGCCAGTGATAATGAAAATCTTTATGTTTTATCGGTTTCAGGAAGTATCTATACTCTCACAAAATACAGTCCAGACGGAACAAGTTTAATTGAAAGCGCTGTTGTGATAGAAGCGTCTTCTTTATTTTCTGCCACTGGCGAAACAACAGTACTGGGACTTGCTGCCGCAGCCGTTGGAGTAGTCTATATGGTTGTTTATGTAAAATTTTCAACTGCGACGACAGACAACACTGGCGGAGCTTATTATTTTATTCCAGTTTCAACATCTTAAATTTTATGAAAGAAATTCTTGAAATAGCAAATACGATATCACCGCTTGCAGTCATCGCACTGCTGGCTTTGGCAGTTTTATATCTTGCCAGAAACAGCAGCCTCATGGTCAGGATACGAGGCACGCAGATAAATGACAGACAAAAAGTTTCAGAAAAAGTGGATACTGATGCAACCAATTTAGAAATAATAAACAAAAAGCTCGATTTAATAATGGAAAATCATTTAAGTGAATTGCCGGAAATGAAAAAAACTCTGGATAGGATTGAGTCAGTTCAAAGAGAGCAAGGGGAAAGGTTGGCGTGCGTCGAAACCGCCACCAAGATTTTATTAAAACAGTAATTTTATAAAAATATATGAACGAAAATTATAACGGAATTGTAGATGATCCAATCAGAGATCAGCAAGAAAAAGAAACAGCATTTATTCACGAGGAATTATTCTCCGCGCCTCCCGCACCGATATGGAAAGAACGCGCACCGAAACAATTCCCAATTTTCAACCAAGACGGTTCAAGCGCTTGCGTTGCTTTTGCTACGGCAAAGATTCTCGGTATTGATGAAGTGTATGAGGGTAGGGAATTCGTGCATCTCTCGCCACGTGATATTTATACACGTCGCACAACCCCGGGAGGAGGCATGTATCTTCCTGAAGCCTTGGATATTGGTCGCAATCATGGTGCAACCCTTGAGTCCTTACTGCCATCCGACAACAACGACGAGACGGAGATGAACGACAAGATCGGCATCACCTCCGAAACCGATGCTGTGGCCCAAAGGTACAAGTCTGCCGGCCGAGTAACTCTTCCGGTCGACATTGATGCAATTGCAGCAATTACCACTTCAGGAAAAGGTGTCCTTCTTGGACACAGATTCGACTATGACGAATGGACAGATTTCCCGACTGTTGATCCGAATTCAAAGCTTACGTGTGGACATGGAACGGCGGGAGTCGATAATGTCCTCGTTTCAGGCAAAAAATATATCGTCATGGACGATTCATGGGGTCTGAACTACGCAAAGTTTGGTCAGCGTTATCTTTCCGAAGAATGGCTCAAGGCGAGATGTTTCTTTGCGGGCTACACGATGAATTTTATCTACGAGCCGAATGTGAATAAACCAAAACATGTCTTCACTCATTGGATGAAACGTGGCGATCGAAATGCAGACGTGATCGCATTGCAAGACATTCTCAAGTACGAGGGAATGTTTCCGACGAATGTGGATAGCACCGGATTGTATGGACCCGTCACTCAACGTGGGGTTTTGCTTTTCCAGAATAAATACGTCGGGTCGAACAATGGCGGCGTTCAAGCTGGTCCGAAAACAATCGCAAAACTCAACGAACTTTATAATTAATTAAAAATAAAAATATGAATCAAACACTAAAAAGATATCTGATAAGCTCAGTCACAACGTTTTTAACAGCTTTTATCATTTCCGTAGGCGCGCAACTTACAACGATGCAAATCACGCCGGAAACCCTTGGGTGGGGGATCATTGCGTCCATTGGAGCAACAGCCTGCCGTGCGGCAATTAAGGCTTTAATAGAGGCTTTTTCAGGCACAACTGGTGATCCAACATTGGGCTAAAATAGCTAGTAAAACAAAGGTTTTCTGGGTAATTTGAGGCTATACTTGCTTTATATGTTAAAAACTGATAAAATCTAAATTGTTAGAAATTAACAGTAAAAAACATGGAGGACAACAGCCGAAAATTTGATCACAGAATTAAAAATCCCGAGCCTCATATCGTCGCGTTTTTAGCAGCGATAGATGAAATTCGCGGAGCTTTTCGCGTTGGTCTTCGTATGACACCTCAGGCGATTATTAATTTACATAAATCAGTACTCGTAACTTCTGCCGGTGCTTCTACTCGTATTGAAGGAGCGAAGATTTCTGATGAAGAAGTGAAGAAGATCATGGAAGGATACTCAATTCAAAAATTTTCTGATCGCGATTCTCAAGAAGTGCAGGGCTACCTTGAAACACTAAAAAATGTTTTTGACAACTACAAAGACTTGCCGTTGCGCGAGGGCATCATCACTTCTCTTCACAAAGAACTTCTTAAATACTCAAGTAAGGATGATTTACATCGCGGAGAATATAAACACAAAGAAAATCTTGTTGGCATTCTTGATTCCAAAGGAAAGGTAGCGCGAATTATGTTTGAAACAACTCCAGCGTACCTAACACAAAAAGAAATGACTGAGCTTGTTGAGTGGACGCAAGAAGCACTGGAAAAAGAACGTTTTCATCCACTTCTCATCATCGCTAATTTCCTCATTGAATTTCTCAAAATTCACCCATTTGAAGACGGTAATGGTCGTCTTTCGCGTGTCCTTACGAACCTACTTCTTCTTCGATTAGGCTATTCATTTGCACAATATATCTCACATGAGCAAATTATTGAACAGCGCAAAGATCAATATTATCTTGCGTTACGATCATCGCAGGCAACATTCAGAAGTCAAACCAAGCCTGAAGGACCAGAGGAAACAATCTCGCCATGGCTTAATTTTTTCTTGTCGGTTATAAAAGAGCAGGCAGACAAATCAATCGTACTTGTAGAAGAAGAAACTCACGAAGATATAATGTCACCGAAACAAAACGAAGTATTGGAATATCTATCCAAGGTAAAAGAAGCCGGTCCAGCTGAAATTGTCAGAGAGACTGGAATTATTATGCCATCCGTTCGCAAGTCGCTCGAACGGCTTGTTGAACTCGGCAAAGTGAAACGAATCGGTCGAGGTAGAGCAACAAGGTACGTAAAAATATAAAATGGGTGTAGCTATAAACAAAATTACCAAAGATACCATATCTCTTGAATCTAGGAGGTATATTGGAAGTAAAACAAAACTAAACAATTGGATATTTGACACGATCTCCAAAGAAACCAAGGACTGTAAAACCTTTTTTGATATTTTAGCAGGTACTGGTAGCGTAGCAAAAGCGGCTTCAAAATATTTTGATGAAATTATCGTTAATGATATTTTGCATTCAAATTATCTAATTTATAAAGCATTTTTCAAAGACGAGAAATGGGATAAAGAAGCAATCAGTCAAATGATCAAAAAATATAATTCTTTAAACCCAGAAAAATTAAAAGAAAATTATTTTTCGCAAAATTTTGGTGGCAAATTCTTTGACCACGATAACGCAAAAATCATAGGTCACATAAGGGAGGATATTGAAAAAAACAAAAAGAATCTGAACGAAAAAGAGTATGCCATTTTAATAACAACACTAATTTACAATATAGATAAAATTGCAAATACAGTCGGACATTTTGATGCATATATCAAAAAGCCATTTAAAAAAGAACAGTTACACCTTCGATTAATTGAAACACTTGATCATAGAAAATTTTCAATTCACAAAGAAGATGCAAATACTCTTGCTGAAAAGGTAAAAGCAGATATCACTTACATTGATCCGCCGTATAATTCTCGACAGTACAGTCGGTTTTATCATATCTACGAAAATCTTGTTAAATGGGAAAAGCCTGAGCTTTTTGGAGTTGCCTTAAAACCTGCTATTGAAAATATGAGTGATTACTGCACAGTTAGAGCAAGAGATGTTTTTGAAGATCTTATAAAAAAACTTGATACAAAATATCTCGTTGTCTCATATAATAATACCTAC
>Ga0118677_10004235_pt1 | contig 26361 bp, 17 predicted proteins | sample AliMusrvi5mmetaG_FD_86154 | JGI IMG/M metagenome (GOLD analysis project Ga0118677, IMG submission 86154) | reverse complement strand
CTATCATCTGCCGGATTGGGAGGAGAGCCCTGAGGGATTTTCCAAATTGCTCGAACGTCTGTTTCAGCATTCGCCGCCCACCGCGATCATCGTCGATGAGGCCGCCCGTTACATTGCCGCCGCGGAGTTTCTCGCCCGGCGTGGCATCCACGTCCCGAAACACGTCTCGTTGGTTTCCACCGATGACGACGCCGCGCTCGCCTGGTGCCATCCGTCCGTCGCCCACATGCGCTGGGACAACGCGCCCATCGTGCGCCGCGTGGTGCGCTGGGTGGCCGCGGTGCGGCGCGGCAATCCGCGAGCGCATGATGGAGTTCCGCAAGCGGATGCACGAGAAATGGCAGAGCATGACGCAGGAACAGAAGCAGCAGTTCCTGCAGAATCACCCACGCATCGCGGAATTCCTCAAGAATCATCGGAGGGCCGCCGACTAACCGGCTGTGGCCATTCAGCGAGGCTGCTTCTGCGAAAGGACCACTCCCCCTGGAGTAGCCTGTCCGCACCCACGCCGGAGATGCGCAACCATGGGGTGACCACGCGGACCACGGGACTGCCGGATTGCTTTGGGCCGGGTCTGCGACACGTTTGGCCATATCACTGTCAGGCCGCCATTTACTTATCATGAACCTGATTCAAGTCATCGAAAGTCCATGAACCTCTTCATCGTACAGTCCCACCCGGAGCCGAAAAGTTTCACTCCCTTCTTTTCCCCGCCCTCCGGTCCGGCCATCGGTTCGTTCAACGGCCTTCACCCGAGAAGCAAATTCCTAGCAGTTCCGATGAAACATCTCATCACCGTTTTTGCCTTGCTCGGCGTCGTTTGGGGACAAGCCACCGCCGCCGAGCCAAGCGCCCGTCCCAACATTATCATCATCCTCGCCGATGATCTCGGTTACGGCGATCCCGGTTGCTACAACCCCGAATCGAAGATTCACACCCCGAACCTCGACCAACTGGCGCAGGAAGGCTTGCGGTTCACCGATGCGCACGCGGCCTCCGCCGTCTGCACGCCATCGCGCTACGGGATCTTAACCGGGCGCTATCCCTGGCGGTCGCGGCTGAAGCGCGGCGTCCTCGGACCGTGGGGAGCCACGCTCATCGAATCGAACCGGCTTACCCTACCGGCGATGCTCCATGCTCAGGGCTACACTACGGCCGCCATCGGCAAGTGGCATCTCGGCTGGCATTGGCCCACCACGGACGGCCAACCGCCGAGCAGCCGGACGAATCGCCACAGCAATGTGGACTTCTCACGGCCCATTGCGGACGGGCCGACCACGCGCGGGTTTGACACCTATTTCGGCACCGACGTGCCCAATTACCCTCCGTTCTGTTTCATTGAAAATGATCACACCGTCGGTAATCCCACCGCGCTGTCGAATCCCGAAGATTTCAACATTTCCGGCCCGGCCCTGCCTGGATGGCGCGCGGTCAATATCCTGCCGGAACTGACCCGCCGTGCCGTTCGCTGTGTGGAGGACGCGGCCCACGCGAAGGATCCGCGTCCGCTCTTTCTGTATTTTGCGCTGACCTCGCCGCATTATCCGGTCGCGCCGGCACCGGAGTTCGTGGGCAAAAGCGGCGCTGGAAAATACGGGGACTATGTCATGCAAACCGACTGGGTCGTGGGGCAGATCACCGCCGCGTTGCGGCGGACTGGGCTGGCGGACAACACCCTGCTCATTTTCACGAGCGACAATGGGCCGGAGATTGATGACGAGATCGGTATCGGGGCCTTTGCGCGGATCCAAAAGTATGAACACGCCAGCATGGGATCCCTGCGCGGCGTGAAGCGCGACGCATGGGAAGGCGGCCATCGCGAACCGTTCATAGTTCGCTGGCCCGGCCACACGCCCGCCGGCAAAGTGAGCGACCAGTTCCTCATCCTTACCGATTTAATGGCGTCACTTGCGGCGCTGACCGGCAGCACTTTGCCGAATGATGCCGCGGAGGACAGCTTTAACCTGCTGCCGGCGTTGCTCGGGGGCAAAGTCGCGCGCTCGCCCGGCGTGATGGTGGGCATCAGTGGCAAGCCCGCGCTGCGGCAGGGTGACTGGGTGCTCATCGCGGGACCGACTGGCCGCGAGAATCCCCTGCCGTGCGGCGAGCCGGACTGGTTCCGCCAACTGCGCGGTTACACCGCTGCAGGTGATGGCGATGACTCCTGCCAGTTGTTTGATCTGCGCGACGATCCCGGCGAGCGGACCAACCGCGCCGCCATGGAGGGCGAACGGGTTCAGACGATGCTCACGATGTTGCACCAATACCAGCGTGATGGCCGGAGCGTTCCGAATCGGGCAGGCGGCCACGAATGAAAGGAACCCGATCATGAGAGCGACAGTCGAATTGCCGAATGTTAGAAAGTTGGCATGGAATGAAATCCCAATGAAACCCTTTCTCAAAGCCACGCTCTGTTTTTCCCTATCTGGGGCTGGTCGTTGCCGGGTGGGGAGGTTTCGGTGACATTCGATCAACAGAAGGAATGAACACATGAAAACTTCACAACGAGTATGGTTGGCCGTATTGGCGGGGGTATCGATCTGGTTGACTGCCGCAGGGTATGCCCAGCAGCCGATTCCGGATTTCACCAAGGGCGATACCGTTGATCTGACACAGCAAGGCGTGTATGTCGACTGGAACTTGGGCGCGACCGGCGCCAGAGGATGGGTGTATGGCTGGTTTGGTTCGACAGACCGCTCGCGGCAGATCCTGATCACCAAGGTGCATGAGGGGTCGCCGGCAGTCGGTGTCCTACAGAAAGGTGATGTGATTCTGGGCATGGATGGCACACCGTTCACTGCGGATGCCCGCAGGACATTTGGCGTGGCCCTCACCCAGGCTGAAACGCGTGAAGGCAAAGGCCAACTCAAGCTGCTGCGCTGGCGTGCCGGCAAAACCGAAACCATTGCCATCCAGCTCAAGGTTCTGGGCTCCTACAGTGACACCACACCCTGGGATTGTGACAAGAGCCGGAAGATCCTCGACAATGCCTGCGACTATCTGGTCCGCAACGGCATCACCACGGGCGGGGACCTCGGAATCCCGGCAATGATCCGGACGCTGGCCTTGATGGCAACCGGCGACGAGAAGTACATGCCGATCGTCAGAAAGCATATTGAAACGATTGTCGCCAAGGTGGCGGCATCGGGTGAGCAACCACCGGCAGCGGCCTATCAATCGTGGGGCTGGGCCTATACCAATCTGCTGCTCTGTGAATACCACCTGCTGACCCACGATCCCAAGGTGCTGCCGGCCATCCGCAAGTACTCGATGGCCCTGGCCCTGGGGCAGGGATGCAACGGGCGCTGGGGACATAGCATGGCCCTACCCAATCCGATCACCGGCAAGCCGCATGGCGAAGTGGGTGGTTATGGCAGCATGAACCAGATCACCACCATCTGCTGGATGTCACTCGTATTGGCAAAGCGCTGCGGCGTGACGGATCCCGAGATCGAACTGGCCATTGTGCGCGGCCACGAGGTCCTGTCCTATTTCGTCGACATTGGAACGATCACTTACGGCGACGACCTGTCGCTGGATCATCTGATGGCCAAGCATGACGACAACGGCAAAAACTCCGCCGCCGCGGTTGCCTTCGCGATGTTGGGTGACAAGCAAGGCACGCGTTTCTTCAGCCGGATGACCGTGGCATCCTACGAGGATCGCGAGGATGGCCACACTGGCAATTACTTCAGTTTCCTGTGGGGCGCCTTGGGCGCAGCCTGCTCAGGCCCGCAGGCTTGCGGTGCATTTCTGCGCGAACATTGCTGGCTCTATGACTTGGAGCGGCGCTGGGATGGCGGATTCGTCTACCAGGGCCAAGGTGGCAATGGCAATGGCTATGATCCAAAAACCGGCAGACAGCGCAATAATGCCGGCCACCAGTACCCGGAGTGGGATACCACCGGTTCGCGCATCCTCATGTACTGCCTTCCGCGCAAAAAGCTTGTTATCACCGGCCGTGACCTGCTCACAGTCGGACTCACCGCGGCCGAGGTAGCTGACACGATCGAGGCACCCCACACCAAATATGGTGGCCTCTACACTCTTGAAGAACTCTTGCAACGGCTGGGGAGTTGGTCGCCCGTGGTGCGCGTCAAGGCGGCGAATGAATTGGCCGGCCGGATCAAGAAGGGCTCCACGCCTCTCGCGGTGCTGACGAATCAACTGCGCGGATCTAACCGATATGCCCGCTACGGCGCCTGCAGCGCGCTGAAATTCCTCGGCCCCAAGGCCCAGCCTGCCGTCGATGATCTGATCGCATGCCTTGGGTCGGAAGACCGGGTGTTGCAGATTGACGCCGTCAGCTCGTTAAGTCGCACTGACGACAGGCGGGCGGTGCATGCATTGCTGAAGATGGCGATCCGTGAGTTTCCTGACGATCCTTTTGACGTGCTCCACCGCTATATCGCCCTCGCGCTCTTTGATGGCAAGGATAGTCTGGTGGAGAAATCCAGCCACCTTGCCGATCGTGCGCCGTTGCTGGCGGCGGCCCACCGGTTCCTGCGCTCCGTCACGGGCCACTGCCGCACCCTGATGGCCGAGAATGTGGTGGACACACTCTCGTTGGCTGAGGTCAGGATCCTCTGGCCCGACCTCCAGTATGCCTTCTATCAACCCGCAACTTCCTATAATGCCGCCATCCAGATGGAGGTCCTGCGTCTGATGGCGAAGTATCACATCAAGGAGGGTATGGACCGATGTGTGTGGTACCTGACAAACCAGAAGGGCCACGGCAGCGAGAAGCGGGTTCCCGAAGTCCTGCAATACTTGCTAGAGTATGGCGCACATGCCAAATCCACCGTGCCGGAGCTGCAAAAGGCCGCCGCGTACTTTGACTCGGGAAAAGAGATCGATGGTTTCCCTCCGGCACTGTCAAAAAAGAAGGCCGCACAGGTGAGAGAAACCATCCGCGCACTGGAGGCCATGGGAGAACAACAGAAAGCCGAGATCAAGCTCATCTCGCTTGCCGGGTAGCCACGAGGAAGAAGCAAATGAAAATGGACAAAACAACGGCGATCGTGATGAACACACGACCATGAAACTCGCCTTCACACTTGCCGCCCTACTGATGGCGCCGTTACCTTCGATGATCGCTGCGCCAGCCATGCGACGGTCGTGGTGCCAATCCTGAAGTCGTTGGGATTCGGTGGCTCGTTCTATGTCTGCGACTTCGATTCTTCACCCACGCCCAAAGATTGGTATTTCACATGGCGGCAGATGAAATCCATGGCTGATGATGGATTGGAAATCGGCAACCATACCAAGGGCCAGGCGGGCGGCGCGGGAATCGGTCCCTTCCTGAGTTTGAAGGACGGCTTACGCGGCATCCTCCGCCTCCTTGCTGAAGCGTGTTTTCATCAACAGGTCCGCGATGGCCTCCGCGTTTTTACGATAGACGGTGACTGCTAGAAGTTCCCCGTCCAAATAGACCGCCCAAAAGTGAGAGGTGTGCTGGGCAGGCGGTTCTTCACGTCCTTCACTCCATCCACATCTCCAAATCCGCCAACGCGGCCCTGACGTTGCCTTTGAGCGCCCTGACTGTCACCCTTGGAGCCGACATCAAGGTGAGCAGCGCTCCCGCTAGGTGCGAAATGCGGAACAGCAAGTTCTGACCAAAATCAAATGGCGGGCGTTGTTGCCGCCAACCGGTCACTCTCCCGTGTCACCGCGTCTGGCCGTGCTGGAGCTTGTCCCATCGTTGCCATAATTGCTCGCTGCGGCGGACCGATCGCCAATCAGCCCTATCGAGACGGTCGAATGAGGCGTTCAAATTTTGCTCCATGCGACGCAGGTCCTCGATGATTGCCTGCTTCTGCATGTGCTTTTGATGCGCGGGCATGAAAACATCCTGGAAAAGACTCGAACGAACGGGCTGTTGGTGCCGCATGAACTATTAGATCATGGAGCACCGCCGCGGTCAAGGCATAACATCCGCGGCTCGCTTGGTCGGGTTGTCAGGCAGACCCATGCATGCGACAAGCCTGCGGCCCTCCTCCAATGCGTGCTGTTGCGGAAACCCGGCCGGCCCACACAACGATGGCTGAGGATGGTGGAGAAGATAATACTATTATGTTGTTCAATAACTGGCGCGTGACATGACCGCTGCCCCCCATGTCCGCTTGGTGGGCGTGTGATCTTCCGGCTGCCGGTTCAGCTCCGGCACGAGATCGGCCCAACCTCAACTTCATTATCGGCCGGTCCATACCGGAGCCAGCCATGCCACCGGTTTCTTCGGGTCTCCTCCAGCCGCGTCGCCGCCGCCGGCATTCCACACCCGAACGAAAAAGAACCGGTTGGCGGCATCATGGATCGTCGGTGTCCAGGTGACCGAATGGGCTGGCGTGGGATTATACTCCCGCACCACGGCGCCGTCATCCTTCACAATGTCGATCCTCGTAATCATGTCCCCGGGCTTGGTGGTGTCCGGATCCTGGATCAGAATGTTGAATTCGAAAACGTCGGGACGGTTGCGTGTCGAGCCCATGATCGCGCCATTCACCGTGTACCGGCACTGGATGTTCCCGTCCAGCGATGCATAGGTCCGCCGGTTTTTCATGGCGTCCAGAATCGAAGCCTTCGTCCCGGATGCCGCCAGAACAAAGGTGCGGGACGTGTGTTGTGTGATGCCTCCCAGTCCGTGGTTGTCGTTGCCGCACACGGGTGACACTTTCCAACCCTTCGCCAAGGCGCTCAAAAAACCCTCATAGTGGATTTTCGTGTTCGAGTTGATGACTTCAAGCATGGTGATGATGTCTGTCACCTCCGGGTCGCGGCCGGCCCAGTTGTCATACTGGTTGGCGCCGGGGTGATTGAAACTGGCCACCACCGGACCGTCACCGTTGGGTTTGGCGGTCTTGAGCCACTTGTACAGGTAGGGGAGGTCAATGCCCGGCGCCAGGGCGTTGAGGTATTCGCTGCTGTTGATGACGTTCAGATGGCCGGTTGCGCCCGGGCCGTTGTTCTCGGAGTTTTCAAATCCCGCGATTGCCACGAATTGGTCATCGGTGGCTTCGGCCGCCTCGCGCTTGGAGGCGACCCAGGCGGGGTTCGTGGCGCTGACCGGTTGGAAGGCCGCTTCCTGCGAGTGATCGCTCGTGACATAGAAATCGTAGCCGTGGGTTTTGGCTTTGGCATAATGCGCCGCGGGCGGACCTTGGAGTTTCTGCCAGTCCGCCCTGGGTGTCACGTCATCGGGAGGGGATTGGGTGCCGTCGGGTGAGACTCGGAGGCCGGACTTCTTCCTATTGCCTGATCCCGGTTCCGGTGCGGCCTTGGCGAATTGGGCGCCGTGGGACCAGGTATATTGGGTGTGTGAATGGGTATTGCCGGCGTAAATGTGATATTCCGCCCCCGGCACGCCGGCCTGGTCCGCCGCCGACCCTGTTACGGCGGCCAGCCATGCCATAACCGCAACCGGCGTGAAGGAGGAAAGCAAGTGGGTGCCTGATGGTTTCATAAGCGTGTGTTGTTGGCCGAACCTGCGAAAGCCAACCAGCAGCGCAGTCCCATGTCGAGAACGGACTGCGGGTGGAACCGCTGGAAATCATGAGGTGAGCAAGCAAAGCGACCAGCCGAGGATTGCGACTGCCGGGCCATGGAAGGATGGTGTGCGTTTCATGAATGCAGGGTTGCGAAACCAAGTTCCGGGATGGCGCGTGTCAAACCGGGAAATGCGCGGTTGGCCCGCGGCGGACCGGTGCCGCACCATCGAAAAAACTTGCCAACCCCTCATGGTTCATGCACCCATGCGCCGCCAGTCATCCCGCTGAGCTGCCGCTGTTCTAACAACTTCGGGCTGTTCCAAACAAAAATCCCGTCTCAAGCCATGCCATCCGTCATCACCCAAATGGCCGTTAGGTCGACCGCTGCCATGCTGTTCACCGCAGGCGCCCTGGCCCAGGGCGCGCCTCCCACCGACTTGCCGTTGGTGCCTTATCCCGCGGCCCTCGAGCGGCAGGCCGGGGCTCTGGTGCTGACGGCCACCTCGCGGATTGTGGCCACCGACCCGCGGCTCGAACCGCTGGCGCGCTTGCTGAGCGACGAAATCCTCACCCTGCATGGGCTTGCGCTCGCCACTGCCAGGGACGCCCCCGGGCTGGGCGACATTGTGTTAGGCATCAACCCCGCGCTCACAGGCGAGGCCCAGACCCTGGAGATTGGCGAGCGCGCACTGGTGCAAGGAGCCAACTACGGCGCGGTCGCGCTGGGCACGGTCACCCTCCTCCAAGCCATGACCGGCGGCAAGGACCACTGGGAATTGCCCCGGATGAAGATCCGCGACGCGCCCGCTTACGGCTATCGCGGCCTGATGATAGACACCGCGCGCAACGCCCATTCCATCGACAATCTCAAGCAAACCGTCCTGCTGTGTCGTCTCTATAAAATCCGTTATCTGCATTTGCATCTCAACGATGACCAGAGTTTCCTGTTTCCGTCACCGACCTATCCGCAGGTGACCGGCCAAAACTGGAGCATGCCGTCGTATACCATGCCGGAACTCAAGGAACTCGTGGCCTTTGCCGATCTGCGTGGCGTCACGCTGGTGCCGGAACTCGAAGGGCCGGGTCATTGCGGCGCCTTGCAACGGGCGTTGCCCGAAGCCTTCGGGCTGATCAAGGCCGATGGCAAGGCCACCGGCACCGGCTGCTTCAACTTCATGAACCCCAAGCTGTATCCCACGCTCGCCATCCTGGTCCGTGAAATGTCGGAGGTCTTCAAGTCCTCGCCGTATTTCCATATCGGCTGCGATGAAGTCGGCGGCCTGGACCAAATCGCCGGTCTGCCCGGCAATGCCGCGTTTCTCCAACAGAACCATCTGCAGGAGCCGCATGACATGTATATCGATTACATCAACCGGATGAACGCGCTGGTGAAACAGAACGGCAAAAAAACCATCGTCTGGGAAGGCTTCAAGGACGATGGCGGGAAAACCCTCAAAATTGACCGGGACGTGGTGGTGATGGAGTTTGAAGTCGCCTACAACCTGCCCGCGAACCTGGTCCAACGCGGGTATCAGGTTATCAATGCGGCATGGACGCCGTTGTATGTGACGATGCAGACACGTCACACTCCGGAACATATCTATCAATGGAACCCGTTGCGATTCGGCCAGGTGGCCGGCAAAGGGTATGACCACGTCACCTGGCACAATCTGGAGGCCGCCACCCCCTTGCTCCAGGGAGCGCAAATGTGCACCTGGGAACAAAACGAATGGGCCGAAATCCCCAGCTTGCGCGAGCGCCTGCCCGCCATGGCCGACCGCGTGTGGAATCCCGGCGCCACTCAGCCATTCGCCGGTTTCGCGCCCCGCCTGGCCACCGTCAATGCCCTGTATGACCGCTATCCGTTCGGCTTCACCGTGGCACTCGACCCGCACGCGGTCCGCAAGAGCGACTATGTGGCCGCCTTCAAACAAGCCACCACCGTCACCTTCGACCAGGTCCCGGCGGGCATCGCGGTGCACTACACCCTGGATGGCACGGCGCCCGGACCGGACTCGCCCGCGTACACCCAACCGTTTTCCATCATGGCCAAGGACGGCAAACCGCTCGATGGGGTGGTGCCGTTCGGACCGCGCGCCTTCCGCTGCACGCTCAAGGCCCGCGCCTTCCGCCACGACCAAGCGCTGGCCGGCGTGAAAACCTTGTTTCTCGATAATTTCGACTACCTCGACCTGCTCCCCCGCAAGACCCACCTCAAGGTGTATGCCAACCCGCAACTCTCGAATGCCCGGCCCGACTTCGCCACCCTGCAGCCGTTGTTAGAATCCGACGAGCCGCACGTGTGGCCCGCCGCGACCCAAACCCTGAACATCCCGCCGGGAGCGTATCTCGTGTACGAGGGCAGGATCGAGGCCCCGGCCGATGGGGACTATCAATTCACCCTGCGTTCCATGGGCGGCGGCTCACAACTCTATATCAACAATGCGCTGGTCTGTGACCGCAACAACGTCAACGACTGGGGCCAGTGCCAGAAGTCCCTCCGGCTCACCAAGGGCGTGGCTTTGCCCTTCCGGGTGGAATACTACGCCTCCATCGCCGAAATGTTCTTCGTGCTGGATGTGGTGGACACCCAGAACAAAAAACCTATCAAATGGACCGATCTGATGGTGCCGCTGAAGTGACCGCGGCTCGTGCCATCGCTGGAAAATCATCATGAAAACATACTATCGAATCCTGGCCGCCATCGGCATCGCGACATCCGTCACGTCGGCTGTATCTGCCGGCGAACCATCGCTCACCACCGTTGAAAAGCAATTCCGCGAACTGCCGATGGAGGCAAGACGCCAGACCGGACCGCTCTTCTGGCTGCACGGGGACGAAAGCAAGGAACGGTTGGAGATGTACCTTGACAAGGTGGCCGAGAGCGGCAACGGCTGCTTCACCGCGGAATCCCGCCCGCACAACGACTGGCTCGGCGAGGGCTGGTTCCGCGATCTCGACATCTGCCTGCAGGCGGCCAAGAAACATGACTTGAAGATGTGGATCTTCGACGAAAAATGGTGGCCCAGCCAGGGAGTCGGCGGCAAGGTCCCGGCTCGTTATGCCGCCAAACGGCTCGCGGCGGATGCCGTTCTCACAGAAGGTCCCGCGCCATTCCAGGCAGAGGGCCATGCCGGTGATCGCTACATCGCCACCCTCGCAGGCCAACTCGATGCCAATGGAAAAATCAAAGCCGACACCATCATCGACCTGCATGACCGCATCAAGGAGGGCAAGCTTTCATGGCAACCGCCAGCCGGCAAATGGCAGGTCATGAAATTCACCCACACCCAGGCACCGGGCCTGGGACAAAACGGCCAGGTCAGCGTGGACGGGGCCAGCCGCGATTGCACCGACTGGTTCATCCAGACGGTCTATCAGCCACACTTCGACCGCTTCGGCAAGGATTTCGGCAAGACCATTCCCGGCTTCTTCTATGATGAACCGGAAACCAAGGGTGACTGGGGCACGGAACTGAATGCCACCCTCACGGAATGGAACATCGACTGGAAAAAAGCCTATGTCGCCTACAAGTTCGGCCTCGCCGGTGAGGATGACGTCGCCGCGCGCTATCAGTATATGGATGCCTTCGCGGAAACCTGGGGCCGCGTGATGTACGGTGGCATGACGGATTGGTGCCACAAGCACAATGTGAGGTCGATGGGGCATTTCATGGAACACGGCTACTTGTATGTCAATCGCGACTACTGCGCCGGCGACATGATGCGCCTGCAGAAATACAGCGACATGGGTGCGCTGGATCTGGTCTGCCAACAGATGTATCCCGGAAACCGGCCGCAGGATATCTATCAGACACCGAAACTGGCCAGCTCGATCACCCACGTTTATAACAAGGCGGATGATATCACCATGTGCGAAATGTTCGGCGCCTACGGGCAGGACATCACCTATCCGCAGATGAAGTGGCTCACCGACCAGATGCAGGTGCGCGGCGTGAATTACATGATCCCCCACTCATTCAACCCGCGCGCGCCGTTCGATGGCGATTGCCCGCCCTATTTTTACAACGGCGGATATGAACCGCGCTACCCGCTCTACCGGGTCTATGCCGACTACACCTCGCGCCTGAGCCTGCTGCTCTCCGGCGGCCGGCATGTCTGCCCGATCGCCGTGTTGTTCAGCGGCACCTCCAAACAGGTCGGCAAAATGGTGACACCCGAGGACATGACATCGGCCATCCAGGACTCGCTCTACGATTGCGACTGGCTGCCGTTCGAGGCCTTCGAAAGCACGGCGCAACTCATGGATAAGGAAGTCGCCCTGCACCGGGAACGCTATCAGGTCCTGGTGGTCCCGCCGGTGGAGGTGATCCCTTATGCCACCCTGGCCAAAGTCAAACAATTCTTCGATCAGGGCGGCATCGTCATCGGCTATGGCTTCCTGCCCGGCAAGTCCGCGACCATCGGTAAAACCTCCGCCGACATCGCCGCGCTGTGCGAGGCCATCTGGGGCGATGCGTCCAAGCCGGGCACCACGGCATGTAACAAGAACGACCATGGCGGCAAAGCCTATCTGCTACCGGAGAAACCGTCGGCCGCGGATCTCAGCCAGGCTCTCACCAAGGATGCCGCCCTGCCGCCGGCACTGGAAGTGGTCGAAGGCGATACCGGCAACTGGCTGCACGTGCTGCACCGCGTGAAGAGCGGACGCGAGGTCTTCCTGGTGTGCAATCAGAACGACCAGGGCGCGGCCCGCAAGTTCAAGTTCCGCACCACCGCCCAAGGCATACCCGAGGCCTGGGACGCGATGCGCAACGAACTCAACTCCGTGGCGTGCAATCGTGACGGCAAGAACACGGAATTCTCCCTCACACTCGAGCCGCTGGAAAGCGTCCTGCTGGTGTTCCAAGCCGACACGCGCCCCCTGCCCCCGCGCGGTGGCGACAAGACGCCAAAACGCGAATTCCCCGTACGCGACACGCAAGCCGCCGCCGGCACGTCGCCGCCCGCCAAACTCGTCGTGGTGAAGGCCACCTACGGCGTCCCGGGCGATGCGAAGCGCAGCCGCGATGTGCGCGAATTGTTACAGAAACTCATCGATGCGGGTGAACACCGACTGTTAGTCGCGCGTCTGGCACAAGGCGATGACCCGGCATTGAACGTGGTCAAAACCCTGGTCGCCGAATGCACCGCCGGCGACAAACAGTTCACTCTAACGGGTACCGACCCGCAGACCCTGCCCTTGAATGGCCGTCAATCGCCGCTCGATCAGGAATTGATCCGCATTGCCGCCGGCAGGCACTTCACCGCCAGCCCGGTGACCGCGGATCCTTTCGCGGGCACCTGCACCCTTCCCGCCGACATCGATCTGGCGAAATTGCGCATCTATCTGGAACTCGACGCGCTCGCCCCGGAAGAGGCCGCATCCATCACCGTCAACGGCACCCATGCCGGCGGCTTCATCGGCAAGCCGTTCCGCCTCGAGGTCACGAAATTTCTCAAAGCCGGATCCAACTCGATCACCATCACCCCGTTCGCCCCGAAATCGGCCAAGTTGGTGGTGTATTAGAACCAGGCCCAGATCCAACATCAATAACCCGAACCTAACACTAACATGAAAAACCCCCAGTCAAACCAACCGTTTCCGGACGCGGACGCCAGCCGCGGCCGGGTCGATCGCCGCAACTTCCTGAAACTCGCCGGTGGCGGGGGCGTGGCATTGCTCGCCTCGCGGCTGCCGGTGATGGCCGGGCCGTTCGAGGGCGGCGACTTCGAAAAACTCGTGCCTGCCGACAAGAAGCTGAGCGCGGAGTGGGTCAAGAGCCTGTTTGAGCGCGGCACGCCCCAGATCTATCAGGGCAAGGAACTCGACCTGATCGGCATGCCGGTCGGCGGGCTCTGCGCGGGACAACTGTATCTCGGCGGCGACGGCCGGCTGTGGCATTGGGACATCTTCAACCAGAACATCGGCACCTCGACCAACGGGGATCATTATGCCCAACCGATGACGGCGACGGCTCCGTTAGAACAAGGGTTCTCGCTGCGGGTCGGCGAGGTGACCAAGGCCCTCGACAAGACAGGCTTCAAGGATGTGGCATTCCGCGGCGAGTATCCGCTAGGCACCGTGACCTACCGGGATCCGGGCCTGCCTGTCGAGGTGCAACTCGAGGCGTTCTCGCCGTTCATCCCGCTCAACACCGACGACTCGAGCCTGCCGGCCACCGTGATGCGCTTCACGGTCAAAAACACCGGCGCGCAACCGCTCGAGGTGGAACTCGCCGGCCGCTTGGAAAACGCGGTCTGTTTGAACAACCGCACCCAGTCCGGCATGCGGCGCAACCGGCTCGTGCGCGGCAAGGACTTTTCCTTCATGGAATGCTCGGCGGGCAGGAATGCCGAGCCCACCGCATCCCCCCAACCGGATGTCGTGTTCGAGGATTGGAACAAGGAGACCTATCAGGGATGGACCGTCGAGGGCACGGCGTTCGGCAACGGGCCGGTCCTGAAGACGGCGATCCCGAACTATCAGGGAGACGTCGGCGGCGACACCGCGCGCGTCGTCAACTCGCACGCCACCGCCGCCGGGGATATCGGCACCAAGGACGATGCCACCGGCAAGCTGACCAGCCGCCCGTTCAAGATCGAACGCAACTTCATCCAGTTCTGGATCGGCGGCGGCAATCACGCCGGCAAGACGTGCCTGAACCTGGTGGTGGACGGCAAGGTGGTGCGCAGCGCCACCGGCCAGGCTAACAACCGGATGACCGTGCAGAACTTCGATGTGCAGCCGTTCAAAGGCCAACAAGCGGTCATCGAGATCGTGGACGCCCAACAGGGGGCGTGGGGCAACATCGGCGTCGGCAAGATTTCCTTCATCGACAAGCCGGCCCCGACCGGCGCGCTCGAGGAGTTGCCGGACTTCGGCACCATGGGCCTGATGTTGTTAGGAGAAGCGGCCGGCCAAGCGGGCGCTGACGCCGCCGAACCGCTCGCCGACAAATTGGTTGGCGGGCTCGGCCGCAAGTGTTCGCTGGCACCCGGCAAGTCGGAGGTGTGGACGTTCGTGCTGACCTGGCATTTCCCGAACCTGAAAATGGACCGGCTGCCCGACGGGCGGTTTTACGCCACCAAGTTCAACTCGGCGCTGGCGGTGGCCGAGGGCGTGGCCGCGAACTTCACCCGGCTCTATCAGGAAACCAAGCTGTGGCACGCCACGTGGTATGACTCGACGCTGCCGTATTGGTTCCTCGACCGCACGTTTTTGACCCTGGCCACCCTGGCCACCTCCACCTGCTTCCGGTTCAAGAACGGCCGGTTTTACGGCTGGGAGGGCGTGGGATGCTGCCAGGGGACCTGCACCCATGTCTGGCACTACGCCCAGGGACCGGCGCGCTTGTTTCCGGAACTCGAGCGCGACACCCGCGAACGCGTCGACCTCGGCCTGTCACTCGATGCCGCCAGCGGCGTGAGCGGGTTCCGCGGCGAGTTCGACCGCGGGTTGGCGGTGGACGGCCAGTGCGGCACGATCCTGCGCATCTATCGGGAGCACCTGATGTCGCCGGACGACACCTTCCTGAAACGCAACTGGCCGAATATCAAAAAGATGTTCGAGCCGCTGCTCAAACTCGATGGCAACGACGACGGCGTGCTGGAGGGCGCGCAGATGAACACGCTGGACCAGGCGTGGTTCGGCAAAATCTCGTGGATCAGCTCGCTCTATCTGGCGGCGGTGCGCGCCGGCGAGGCCATGGCACAGGAGGCGGGCGAGGCGGAGTTTGCCACGCGCTGCCACGCCATTGTCGAGCAGGGATCCAAAAACATCGACGCGCAGCTCTTCAACGGCGAGTATTACTATCAGATGGCTGACAAGGACCACGCCAAAACCGTCGGCTCGTTCGATGGCTGCGAGATCGACCAGGTCCATGGCCAGAGCTGGGCGTGGCAGGTCGGCCTGGGCCGGATCCTGCCCGAGGCCCACGTCAAGAGCGCGCTCGGCTCGCTCTGGCGCTACAACTTCTCGCCGGATGTCGGCACCTGGCGCAATGTCAACAAGCCCGGGCGCTGGTATGCGATGGCCGGCGAGGCCGGTCTGATCATGTGCACCTGGCCCAAGGGCGATGCCAAACGCGTCCAAACCGGTTTCGATTATTATTTCAACGAGTGCATGAACGGCTTCGAGTACCAGGCCGCCAGCCATATGGTCTGGGAGGGCCTGGTGATGGAGGGTCTGGCCGTCACGCGCGCCGTCCACGATCGCTACCACGCGTCGCGGCGCAATCCGTGGAACGAGATCGAATGCGGCGACCACTATGCGCGCTCGATGGCCAGCTACGGCGTCTTCATCGCGGCCTGCGGCTTCGAATACCACGGTCCGCAGGCCCACCTCGGGTTCGCCCCGCGTGTCACCCCGGAAAACTTCAAGTGTGCCTTCACCAGCGCCCAGGGCTGGGGCAGCTTCAGCCAGAAATCCACGCACGGCAAACCCACCGTCGAAATCGCCGTGCGCTGGGGCCAACTGCGCCTCAAGACGCTCGCCCTCGTTTCTAACGGCGCGAAGTCGGCGCAGGTCACGCTCAATGGCAAGGCGCTTGCGGCCAAACCCGCGGTGGATGGCCAGCGCCTGCTGATCACCCTGGATGCCGAAACCACGTTGCACGCCAACGACCAACTGCAGGTCATCGTCAGTTAATCCTGCTGGCGAGGCTCCGCCTCAGACCCAAGACTGCAAGACACAAGACACAAGACGAAGAACTTGACCTAACGACAACATCTTTCACGTTTCAAGGACTCTAGAGACTGGGTCGCGGCACCGGGAGTCAAGGCAGAAGCGTGGGAACCGGGCCGGTTCGCTACTCGGAGCCAAGGGACGCTTCGAATGCCCTGATCTTCGCCAGAGCTGGTTCCAATTTCCAATACTGAATGACGCCGTTGCCCCGGTCTCGGCGCAACGACCATCAGGGGGTGCGACGCTGGTAATCGGACACCCGGTGAAATCATCATGCGCCGTGTCAAAACCCCGGAATCCGGGAAAGGGGCGGTGATGGTTGGCCGGGAGGCCTCCAAGTCCAGCGATAATCAGACGGCCTGGGATACCCGCCCTTGCGCTCCCACTCCGGATCTGTTGGAATCCGCTCACGACCATCGCGCGGAACGGCCCATCCCGCCTTCTGGTCAGCCTGTCCCCGCACGCCGCCCATTCCATCCGTCCACCGACTTCCCTGGCACCTCACCTCCGGGTGCGCCCTGGAACCAGCCAGGCCAAGTGCCAGGACATCCCGAAAGCCCGTTAAGTTAGCGCCATTCGGGACTGACACCCGTCTTGCGAACCACCCATCAAAATTCCCAACTGACTCCACTCCCAAGCAAATCCCAGCCGATCAGCATCGATCCCAAAGAACTGCCAATCGTAACTCGCCATGAAAAGCCACTTTAAGACTCGCATTGCCAAAATGGTGAACAGCCCCGACACCCGCGCCGGGCGGCGTTTCTCTCTTTGTATTCAGCTTCTGATCTTGATCTCGCTTGTCTCCTTTTCGATTGAAACCCTTCCCGGCCTGTCTCCGGCCGCGCAATCCTCATTATGGTGGTTGGAAGTTGTCACAGTCGTAATCTTCACCATTGAGTATCTTCTTCGACTATGGACGGCGGAAAACAGAAAGCGTTTCGCTCTTAGCTTCTATGGGTTGGTCGATCTGCTTGCCATCCTTCCATTCTATCTCTCCACTGGGCTTGACCTCCGCGGGGTCCGCGCGGTCCGCATGATGCGACTGTTTCGGATCTTGAAGCTGGCCCGCTACAACAGGGCAATGCGCAGATTTGCCCGCGCTTTTGCGCTGGCCAGAGAGGAGCTTGTGCTGTTTTTCGCGGCAACCATCCTGATTCTTTACGCCTCGGCTGTCGGGATCTACTTCTTCGAAAGGGATGCACAGCCTGTGGCGTTTGCCTCCGTGTTTCATGCGCTCTGGTGGTCTGTCGAAACCCTCACGACCGTTGGCTACGGCGACATCATGCCGGTGACAGTGGGTGGACGCATTTTCACCTTTCTGATCGTAATGTGCGGCCTTGCGATTGTCGGAATGCCTGCCGGCATCATGGCGTCTGCTCTCACGAGGGCCGCAAAAGAAGAAGAGAAAGATCACAACGAGTCATCACATGTCGAAGTGGATGCCTCAGTCGCCGCCACCATCCCTCAACAACCCGAACAAGTGAACACAACCGGGCAACCACCAAGAGCAAGCATTCCCGATGAAAAGCGGTAACGCCAGTTTCGCCACATCCGTCCACGAACAGATCGCGGGTGAGCGTGTGAGATTTGCTCAATGCGCCATCCCCTCCAGCCCCGCGTCCGGGACGTGGGTGAAACTGATGTGCACCGGTGCCTTGTCACGGCTTCCCGGCACGCTGCCATAGTGGATCTGATATTCACGACGTCTTCTCTTTGGCGCGGTGGTAAGCCCCAGCCGGGACTTGCCGCTTTGACAACCCCGGACCTTCATACTCCAGCTTGAGGGACTTGGCGGCCGCGCGCGGGAGGTATTGGATGCGGATGGGGTGCGGTCCGGCCTTGAGGGCGACGAGGCCGCCGACCTCCTGAACGCCCAGCGGGTTGTCATTGGCCGCGAGTCGCTTGTCGCCGACGTAGAGCCGCGTGCTGCCGGCACCGCTGAGGCTGAAGGCATACACACCGTCGGTGGGCACGCGGACCAGGCCGGTGAATGTCAGCCCGAAATCCTCGGCAGTGCCTGCCACCTTGAGATCGATCTCGCCGGTGTGCCCGGCGAATGCGGGCGTCTTGGCAGCCAATTCGTCGGGGTTCCTGAAATTGCCGGTGAAGGCGGCATAGGAGAGTCCGGGCGAGAGGTCTTTGTCGGGCACGGGCTCCGACGGCAACAGCGTTTCGGGCTTGGCCAGGGCACGGTCGCAGAAGGCGTCCACCGACAGCGCGCCCTCCGTGAGCGTTGCGATGCCGGCAATCTTCCCCAATTCGCGGAACCGTTCGACGCGCCGGGCCAGAGCGGGATTGGGGCTGGTGGCGAAGGTTTTCTGGTCGGCCTGCCGGAAGGCGAATCCGCCGAGCTTGCGGGCGCGTTCGATCTGGGCGTAGTCGAGGCTCAGGCGGTCGATCCTGACGCGTTGGAGGCGCGCTGGGTCGGCGGAGGCGGCGGACTCAGCCTGGTCCCAGAGCTGTTCGGACCTGGCGAGGATATCATCCGTTAGATAGATCCAGTTGGCTTCGTCATAGATCCTGACGTGGAGGTTCTCCCTCATGACTTTCTGGCTGAGCATGTCGATGTACTGTCGGATGAATTTGCCTGCCGGGCCATAGACTCCGTTGAGGAATTCGTCAGTGGCCTTTTCGACGTCGTAACCTGGGTTCCACAGGAGCTTGGCTCTGACATAGCCCGAGAGCCCGTTGAGCTCGCCGTTAGGTCCCTGATAGTTATCCTGGGTGAACAGGCCCCTGACATGGTTGGCGGTGTAGAAACGGATGTTGGGAGCCCATACATGATAGTTGGGAAAGGGAAGGTTGTAGTGGTGGAAATTCGTCTCGTAGTTCCATACCCAGAGGCGGTCGCAGACCTTGGCCCAGCCTTCGAGGTCAGCCACATACGCAATGTTCGATCCCGCGTCACACCGGTCGAGCGGGTGCGAGAAGCAGCACTCGATGGAGCAGAGCCGGATGATGACGTTGGGCCGGGGGCGCATGGTCCGGGGTGGCTTGCGGTTCCAGGTATAGGCAAGCGTTTCGATGGCCTTGTCAGGGAATTCCTTCTCGATGGCCTGGGCGAGCCGGTTGACGAGGTAAAGCACGCAGGCGGCCTGGCTGCCTTCCTTTTCGGCCAGCGCCTTGCACTTGTCGCACTCGCAGTAGCCACTCCAGGTGTCCATGTGGGAGACTGAATAGACCGTGGCATTGGGGTCCGCCCGGATGTGATCGCGCAGGGCGTCGGTCATGATGGCAATGGCCTCGTCGTTTGTATAGCAGATCTCGTTGGCGGCGCTGCGCTTGCCAGCCACCATGGCATAGTATTCGGGGTGGTCCTTGAAGTGTTTTCCGGGCGGCAGAAGCGTGAAGACGGTATGGCAGAAGAGTCCCTGTCCGAAGCTAACCCCTCCACCGAATTTCTCCGTGAGCTGGCCCGAGCCGTTGACGCGGTTGCGGGCCGACCAGTCGGCGTCGAAGCAGTCATAGACATAGACGTCGCGATACTCCAGCGGAGGCACGACGGTTTCGCTCATGGCAGCAAGCGTAAGGGTGGGTTTGGTGGGAATGGCGGCGACTTCGGGCGTGAACCAACGGCAGCCGAGATGGTCGTCGAGGAGGCCATATACTCCGTACATGGTGCCACGCGGTTCGCCGCCGGCGATAAGAAGGCGTTCGCCGAGCGTGGTGATCGTGTATCCCTCGTTGCCGAGTTTGGCAGGGTCGATCGCCGTTTTGAGGGACCTGAGGCGCGCGTTGTCGCCCAATACGATCTCATGGGCGGCGGGCACGGTGCTGTCGGGCACGATGGGCAGCGCACAGCCGGTCATTTCCCTGAGGTACTTCTGCAGCTCTGCGGCCGCCCTGTTCGTGCCGGGCGAAGGGGATTGCCCCACCACGATCACATAATCGGACTTGCCGTCGCGGACGATGGTCAGGCGGGAATTGGCAGGGACGACGGAGGCTTGGGCACAACACAGGATGGATACGACCGTAGCCACCCCCCGGATGGGCATGAGGACGGGGCGCATGTTTGCGATGAATTTGCTTTTGGGAATTCCGTGCATGATCAAGTCAGTGATTGGGTTGGTTGGCGCCTCCTGTTAGGATTCGGAGATCAGGATGGAAGATCGGGTGATGGCTGATGTGTCAAACTAGCGGGCCGGCCGCGCGTTTTGTTTGAACCAATTCAGAAGGATGGTCTTGCGGGTGTTCGGTTCACGGGTGGGCTGATGGTTCTGCGGGTCGCTGCCGTGCTCGACACTCCATCCACCCTGGCACGCGCAAGTCCTTTGTGGGCGCATCCGGCGGGATGAACGGCTTGAGATCAAGGATGGGAGTGCCGGCAAACGCGTCAATATCGTCCAGCATAACCAGATTCTTCTCCACCGACAGAACTTTGCACACACTCAGGGCGATCAGGTTGGGGCGGACCGGGGCGCGGCAGGCAAAGACACCCGTCAACGGGTTCGCCGGATTGCCTTGGGGGTGGACGCGCAGAGTAGCGCGCTTCTGCGGTTGGTCGTTTTGATCGAACCAATAGAACACATTGACATGGGACCATTCCTGCAATCCCAGCAAGCCATCGACATACGGGTCAAAGATGCGGATGCGAGTCCATTTGTCGCCCTTTTCCACGGTGCCAATGGGGTGGATTTTGTATGATGTCTCGGGTGTGCCGTCCGCGGACACCGCCTGTGCCTGACCAAGCCCTGCTGTCGTCAAACCAACTCCGGCACCACACTGCACGGCACCAGCGACGAATGCGCGTCTGGATGAGTTCATACGAGCGGAATATCGCAGCTTGAGATGGTTATTGAAAGCAAGAAGATGCGGGAGGGGCGCCCGCGTGGAGCGCGCCCGGCTCATCAGGCCTTGTACCCGGCTAACAATTCATCCACCCACTGTGGGACCGTGACCGTGGCCGGACCGATGCGGTGGCCGTCAAAGCTCCCGGACACAGCGGTTTGGTCGTTGTTGATCTCCAGCGTGGTCGCGCCCAGCGTCCTGGCGAGATGCACCAGACCGGCGGCCGGATAGACCTGCCCCGAGGTGCCGATCGCCACGAACCATCCGGCAGTGGCAACCGCGTCCTGGATCCGCCCCATCTGAAACGGGATTTCGCCAAACCAAACAATGTCCGGCCGCAGCACCCCGCTGAACCCGCAACCCGGACAAACCGTGGCGGTTTGCAGGTCGTCTAACCACCTTGCGTGATGCGCGCAGTGGACGCAGCGGACTTTACGCAGCTCGCCGTGCATGTGGATCACCTCCGTGCTGCCAGCCCGCTCATGCAGGTCGTCCACGTTCTGCGTGATGACGGTCACCCGGCCGGGCCAGGCCTGCTGCAGGCGCGCCAAGGCGTGGTGCGCGGCATTGGGTTCGACAGTGTGCAGGGCGGCCCGCCGCATGTTGTAGAACTGCTGGACCCGCTCCGGATTGCGTGCGAACGCCTCCGGGCAGGCGACGTCCTCGACCCGATGACCCTCCCAGAGCCCATCCTTGTCGCGAAACGTCGGCAATCCCGACTCCGCCGAAATCCCCGCGCCGGTTAGAATGGCGATTGAAGTTGCGGAAGTCCCCCGATCACGCTGATTTACCTCATTCATGGTTCAGAACCTTGCCGATGGTTTTGGAGAGCCTTGGTCAGATCCGTATTCAGCGCGGGCGGGATCAGCGCGATGACTTCAATGCCTCTGGAATTCAGAAAATGCCTCAGGGAAAGGGTGAAGGAATGCAAAAACGCCTTGGTGGCGGAATAGACCGGCACCTTCACGAGTGGGACGTATGCCAGCGGCGGAGACCAGCACGATGCCTCCGACGCAGATGGAAAATGCCGCGCAAGTCGCTTCATGCCCGGAGGATGGCTTGCATATGTCCCGGCATCAAGTAGTCTCCAGCGCTTTTACACCATGAATGCGAAAACCGTCGTCATCACCGGATGCACCCGTGGACTTGGCCGTGCAATGATCCCGGGTTTCATTGAGGCCGGGTGGCAAGTCGCCGGCTGCGGACGCGATGTGCGGCGGATTGCCAAGCTCCGGCACCAAGTTGGGCTGCCACATTTATTCGAAATCTGCGATGTCTCGCTCGAAGACGATGTCACCGCCTTCTGCGCCGCCATCTTGAAAACCTTCGGCCCGCCCGATCTTGTGCTGAACAACGCCGCCATGGTCAATCCACCGGCACCGCTGTGGAAGATCAGCGCGGAGGATTTTGGCCGCATTATCGACACCAACATCAAAGGGCCTGCCTTCATGATGCGTCACCTGCTGCCGGCGATGCTCGAACGCGGCGGCGGCGTGGTCGTCAACTTCTCATCCGGTTGGGGCCGCAGCACCGCTGCCGGGGTCGCACCGTATTGCGCCACGAAATATGCCATCGAAGGTTTGTCAATGGCTGCAGCCCAAGACACCGGCGGCAAGGTCGCCATCATCCCGATGAATCCGGGCATCATCAACACCGACATGCTCCGCACCTGCTTCGGCGGCGAGACCGGTCATTACCCGGACCCCGACGACTGGGCCAGGCGCGCCGTGCCATTCTTCATCCAGCTCGGCCGCAAGGACAATGGCCGCCCGTTGACTGTGCCGGGCTGAGGGCGTGAGGCTTGCGAGGGTTTTGCAGTTGGCGCTCCATGCCAGACGGTCCCTATGGACAGTGCGGCGTGACTCTTGAGCTGACCGATGACTCCGCCAGCGCGCGTTTCATGCCGATAGTGCCTTTGCGGGCGTCTCCGGCGGGTGAGACTGTTAGCTTTTCCAGATGAGGAATCCCCTCGTCGTCCACGTGAGAGACGACGGTGTCCCAGGTGGTGAGCCCTTGGCGGTCGAGCCGCAGGCGCAGGAGCCAACCGTAGCGCGAAGGACCCTCCTTGAAGCCATCAAAGACGAAGTCGCTGAGGCTGTAGACGATGAGCTTGCCCTTGTAATACTCCGCGCCTTGCGTGCAGTGCGGATGACTGCCGACGATGACATCAGCCCCGGCGTCGATCATTTGCCGCGCGAACTGTCTCTGGCGCTGGTTGACCGGCTCATGTTCCTCACCCCAATGCATGAAAGGAATAACCAGATCAGCCTTGTGGATGGAGCGTGCGGCTTTGATATCGGCTAGCACCTGCTCGTCCACGCCCCAAGCGACACCGGGCCAGCAAGGGCCGGCTTCAAACTCGCGGGGATGGAACTCGTCGTATGCCAGCAGGACGATACGCAGACCGTTGATCATGAGAATGTGTGGCGTGCGCGCCTCGGAGGTGTTGCGGCCGCCTCCGATGTGGGCGATGTGGTGTTGGTCGAGCAGATCAAGCTGTTCCACAAAGGCATCATTCCCGAAGTCGCCGGTGTGGTTGTTGGCGAGCGAGACGACATCGAAGTGCCGTGCCACCAGGGGCAGCACGCGCGGGTGCGGCTGGAAGGTCCAAGACTTGCCTTCCATGGGCTTACCTTTGGTGGACACGACGCATTCGAGGTTGCCGATGCTGGCATCGGACGCCTTCAAGATGCCGGCGAATTCGTTGAAGGGATCCATCCCCCGCGCAATGCATTGGCCGGGCCGGCCTGCGAGCATGATGTCGCCAACGAACACGAGCACTGCGGTGTCGGGCGTCTTGCTGCTGACGTGCGCGGTTTGATTCCGCAACGAGCAGGCGACCAGACATAGGGCCACCGCGGCAAGGGCAGAAAGGTGAGATAGGGTCATGTGCAGGGCTTGCGTTCGTCTTAAATCCCCAGTCGATACATGTCCAGCCAATCATTGAGGAAATAGTGGGTTCGATTCAGCGTACTCAGACTAACCGGCGAATCCTGCGATTCGCCAAAACTGACAAAACATGAAACCGAAACTGATGATAGTGGCGCTGTGGGGCATGGCGCTTTGTGCCGCGAGTTCTGCCGACGAATCCGCGGCACAGCCCAACCCCGAAAGGCTCGCCCTATGGCCCGACCAGGCACCTTTGGGCGACGGCCAGTTCGAGACCGGCACCGTTGCTGCCATTACGGTCCACCGTGCGCCCCCGGGGAGAGCCACTGGTGCCGTCATGGTGATTTGCCCGGGCGGCGGCTATGGTGGCTTGGTTACCGGCCCGGAAGGGCACGGCATCGCCCAGTGGCTCAACGCGCATGGCATCGCCGGGGTCGTGCTGGAGTACCGCCTCCCACGGGGACGCGCCTTTGTGCCGCTTTTGGATGCGCAGCGGGCCATCCGCACCGTTCGGTTCAATGCCAAAGCGTGGGGGGTCGACCCAGGCAACATCGGCATCATCGGGTTCTCGGCGGGCGGGCACTTGGCCTCCACTGCGGGCACCCACTTCGACGCCGGCGATTCCAAGGCGAGTGATCCGGTGAATCGCGTGAGTTGCCGCCCCGACTTCGCCATCCTGATCTACCCGGTGATCACGATGACGGGCGCAACGGCCCATGGTGGCTCGAAGGAGAACCTGCTCGGCCGCGACCCCAAGCCGGAACTGGTGGACCTGTTCTCCAACGAAAGGCAAGTCACCGACAAGACACCGCCGATGTTCCTGGCTCACGCCAAGGATGACACGACGGTCGCACCGGACAACAGCCGGATGCTTTACGAGGCACTCAAGGCTCACAAAGTGGTGGCGGAATATCTGGAGCTGCCCAGTGGCGGCCACGGACTGAATGGCTACCATGGGCCGATGTGGGACGCTTGGCAAACCCGGTCCCTGGAGTGGCTGGCCTCGCAAAAAACCGTCCCACGCGTCGCGCCCACGCAAAAACAGTGATCCAACCGCGACATCATCGCCGATGTCGTGAAACAACTGCGGCGTGTGGTCCCCCTTGGCCTACTGTCCCAGCGAGATGAGCAGCTCCTGCCTATCCCCCTTTCCCAGCTCGAAGGGTTTCCGCACGGTCGCGCCGTTAACATCGACCGAGACTTGATAGTGGCCGCGAAACCCACGGAAGGAGAACTGGCCGCCGGCATTGCTGGCCCCCGCGGTACGGGTCATCCATTCTTGATGGATCAGCTTCTTCAGTTCCTCGTAAACCGGTTTGGGAGACATGTCAGCCCGCAACATGCCGCCGCCTGGCAGCCAGGAATGCTTGTCACTCAAGATCTCCTTCACTCGCTGTTGCCGGTCCGCTGGCGGCGGCTGGCCGTTAGACCATTTCGGAATCCCGGCCTCATCGCCCCACAACAGCGGATGGCCTTTCATCCGGACGCCATGTTCAACACACCATGCGACCACCTTGTCGGTGTACTCGTAGTTCGGCTTGCCACGTTGTTCCTCATACCAACGCCAGTAGAACCCGACGGTGGCATAGTTGAACATCTCCGCGAATCGCTCCTTGTAGGCGGCATTGAGTGCTTGCGCGGAGATGGCGAACCCGTAGATGTTGCAGCCGAAGAGAAATTCATGCCCGGTTTGTGTGAGGCTGATCCTGGCACCGGCCACCGGTTTGCCGGCAGCATCCACTACACGGACCACGGCGTCGGACTTCCGGTTTCTCTCAATGGCCTGACGCGTGGCCGCCACAATTTCCTCCTCGCGTTTCCCCATTTCAGCCTGCCATTCCCCGGCATCATCAATCAAGGTCGGTGATGCGGCGCCCTCGGGTGGAAGGATGGTGAAGCGTTCCAGATAGAGGTTGCGGTCTTCCTTGCCGATGAGCGCGTCGTTCAGAAATGCGACGCCGATCTCGTGAATGCCCGCCTTCAGATCCGCCTCAAATCGATAGTCGGCACGGGTGCCACCGCTCACCGAAACTGTCTTCACCGACAGCCCGTCCACCAGCAATGCCATCTCGGGCCAGACCCCGCCGGCCACGCTGCCCCAAGCACGGACGACCACTTGGAATTTCCCCGCCGCGACGCAGCGGATTGCCTGCCCAACACGACCGTTGCTCCAGAGGTTCCAGCCGCCTCCGGCATTGGGACCACCTTCGGTTTTGATCGCCGCCTTTTCCGCCTCGATTACCAGGGCCGACGGTTCAGCCAAGGTTGTGACGCATGCCAACAGCCAGAGAAACACGATCTTCATGGCGACAGAATGAACCGGGCGGAGCGGAAGAGAAGATGAATTGTTTGCACGACCCGGATAACTCGCCGCGATGCAGCACGAGGTTTCCGCCATCTGCAACCACGCTTTCAACCTGATAGGTCACCATCGACTTGCCGCGATGTATAGCCGCCACAACGAACTTCTTGCCAAAGGCAGCGGGCGGCAGGCGATGGGACTTGTCGCCCATCA
>Ga0118677_10004124_pt2 | contig 26367 bp, 19 predicted proteins | sample AliMusrvi5mmetaG_FD_86154 | JGI IMG/M metagenome (GOLD analysis project Ga0118677, IMG submission 86154) | reverse complement strand
CCGAAGGCCGGCGGAAGCCGTCCCAAACCCGCTTTGCCGCCGCTGCGCAGCAGCGGCGGTTGCGCGCGAGCTTCGCTCGTGCGCCCCGTTACGTCATTTAGGGCTTATCTGAGGATTTGGGGCGCCGCGGTCTCTGGCAGCGGCAACGGGTCAGAGCGCGTCGCTGAGAGCTCCAGGTCGGCTGTTCCCGGCAGATGAGAGCGGGAGCATTAAGTTACAATGAGGCCGGCGGCAATCGCATCGGGATGGCCGACAAGAGGGGGGGGCGGAGTCGTCCCGCGGGTTCATGGATATGGATGAAGCGCCACAGCTTGCGCCGCTGTCTCTGCGGGGGGTCGTATTCGACCCGCCGCTGTTCTGCGCCCCGATGGCCGCGATCACGCACAGCGCTTTCCGCCGCCTGCTCTCCGACTTCGGGGGCTACGGCGCGCTGTTCACGGAGATGCTTTCCGCCCGGATGATCCTGCGCGAGGACCGGGAGCGCTCTCCCTGCCTCAAGCGCCGCCCCGGGGAGGGGAAGGTCATCTATCAACTGATGGTGGCGGACACCGTCCACCTGCCGGAGATCGTCGACCGACTCTCCGCGCTGCGCCCTGACGGACTCGACCTCAACGCGGCCTGCGCGGCCTATGCCGCGGTCCGCCAGGGATGCGGATCGGACCTTTTCGAGGACGCGCCCCGCCTGCGGGCGATCCTGCGGGTGATGCGGCGCAGCTTTTTGGGGCCCCTCTTCGCGAAGATCCGGCTGGGCCGGCAGAGCGAGGGCTGGCGCGGCCGGCTGGAAGACCGGCTGCGCCTGATGGCCGATGAAGGGGTCGATGCGTTGACGATCCATCCGCGCTTTTTCGAGGAAAAGTTCAAGCGCAGCGCCCGCCACGCTCTGTACGGCGAGCTGGCCCAGCAGGCGCGCCTGCCCATCATCGCCAGCGGAGACATCCGCGGCCCCGAAGACTTCCGCGAGCATGCCGGGCATCTGGCGCCGGCCTCCGGGGTTATGATCGGGCGCATGGCGGCGGCCTGCCCCTGGGTCTTCGCGCGCTGGCGCGATCCCGGGCTGCGCGTGGACCATGCCGAGGTCTGGCGGAGGCTGTGCGGATATATCGCCGAGGATTTCGATCCGACGCAGGCGCTGGTCCGGCTCAAGGTCATCGCGCCGTACTTCGCGCGCAATTTCTTGTTTGGGCACACATTCTTCAAAGCGGTCCATGCCGCGCCCGATCTGGCGGCCGCCCGGCGCCGGGCCGAGGATTTCCTCTCCGCCGAGCCGGCGCTGGTCCGGCATGTCAGCGTCGACGGGATTTGAACCCCGGCGTACGCCTCCTTTGTAAGGGCAGGAGGAAAAAATCCCGGTATGGTATAATAGAGCGTTGTAAAAGAAGCCGCCCCGAGCCCCGGCAAGCGCACCGCAGGGCGATCGGCACGACTGGCAAGGGAGGTCCGGCGATGCGATTCTGGGTCTATGAGGCCGCGTCCCGTGCCGCGCGTGGGCCTTATGAGGTCGCCCAACTCAAGGAGCTCCCCGGCTTCGGGCCCGATACGATCGTCGCCCCCGAGAACGCACAGGCCGCCGATGCGTGGCGGCCCGCCTCGGTGTTCACCAGCATACAGCCGATCTTCCAGAAGCATCCGTCGGCTTCCGTCGCGACGAAGGCCATGCCCGCGGCGAGTGGCCCCCAGCCTCATGCGGCCGCGCCCGTCCCCGCCGCTAAGGTCCAGGCGCTTCGGTCCCCGCGGCCTGCCGCGCCGAAGAAGCCGGAGCCCCAGCCCGTTGTGCAGCCAGCGCCTCCCGCCGGCCGGAGCTGGCTCAAGCCTGCGGCCCTCGCGGCCGGCGCTTTTCTCGTGGTGAGCGTGGGGCTGTGCCTGAGACCCTCCTTCCGGGCGCACGCCAAGTCGCCGTCGGGGCTGCCCTCCGCCTCCTGGCAGGGGCGTGAGCAGGAGGCGATTTCCTTCGTCAAGAGCTTCCCGGTGCGCGATCCTTTCATGGCGCGCTGCCCGAGCCGGATCGAGGACGTCAGCGAAGGAGTGGGGCGCACGGATCAGGAGGTCCCGGACTGGCCTCAGGTGAAGACCGTCCAGGACGCCTATGACTGCGCCCGATTCGTGCCTCTGCTCCTTGTCGCTGAAGGCCTGGCCAGCGACATGAATAAGCGGCCCGAGACCTTCGCTCTGATGATGCGTTCCACCCCCGAAATGTTCCAGCCCTATGAGACCAAGCTGACCTTCTCTTGGACGGCCAAGGACCAGGGCGCGGGCCGCTACCGGATCGACGCCAAGGTCGGGATGGAAGGGCTTGCCGTGAAGAAGATGGGCGGAGCCACCGAGAGCCGGGACGCCTGGTCCGTCGATCTTCCGAACAAGAGCCTCCAGCCGCTGCTCGCCTCCACATGGTTCAAGTTCGATTCCAAGGCTTATACCGCTTGGGCAGCTGAGGAGGCCAAGCGGGACCCGCACGGTAGCGCGGCGAGCACGGAGCCCTCCGTCTGGGGCGAGATCGACGTCAGCGGCGTCGCTCCGAGCTACTCCTTGAACGGGTCGGAAGGCGCGGTCGCCTCCACCGGATCGCGCGCGAGCCCTGGGCTCTAGCCGCAAGAAGCGGAACCATCTAGCCTCTTGGTGCGCGGGGCCCCATAAACACGAAACCCCCTTTCGGGGGTCAAGGTCCTGACATTTCTCGTTACAGGTGATCCAAGCGGAGCAACGCTCGGTGTGAGACTATGGCGATATCGTATATGGGGGTTCGACGATTTGGTCTGAATCTGCTGTAATTGACTTGCGCTGATGCGATTGCCCAGCAGGGACCTTGTGGACGAATCTATTGACGCTGTGTACACATGGGTCGACGGCCGCGATCCGGTGTTCCAGGAGCAGCTCGGGCGATACCGCGCGCGGACGAGCGGGGAAAACCATAGCCACGGGGCCGCGCGCTTTCACGACAACGACGAGTTGCGCTTCTCCTTGCGTTCTTTGGAGCTCTACGCGCCGTGGATCCGGAAGGTCCATATCGTGACCAACGGCCAGGTCCCCTCCTGGCTCTACCGTAGCCACCCTCGCCTGTCGCTGACTCGCCATGAGGATTTGTTTCCGGACCGGCACCTTCTGCCCGTCTTCAACTCGTGGGCGATCGAGTGGCAGTTGTTTCGCATCCCCGGCTTGTCGCGCCGGTTTCTGTATCTCAACGACGATTTCTTCCTGGGCCGTCCGGTCGCTTCGGCCGATTTTATGACGCCCTGCGGCGGATACCGGATCCTTGTCGAGCGCTACAACATGCCGTCCCGTGAGGCCGCCCGGCACGACACCGATCGGGCCCTGGCGTTCACCGAGAGCCTGCTCGATGACCGGTTCGGTTCATGCGGCCCCAGAAAGAAGATCGCGCATGCGCCGCGCCTCCTCGATCGAGAGATAATCGAGGAGATCCATCATCTGTGGCCTGATGAGATACGGCGCACCGCCGCTCAGCGCTTCCGTGATTCCGAAAGCGTCTCCTTGGAGACGCTGTACGCGTATTACCTTCTGGAGTGTCCGGAGCGTAAAGGCCCTCACCAGCAGGTCGTTGTCAGCGGGAACCCGGAATGCTATACACTCGCGATGCTCGGATCCCCTCTGTGGCGGGCATGGAAGAGGATCCTCGGGATCGTCTATCGCCGCCCCAAGTTCTTCTGCCTCAACGACGACACTTATGACGCTTCCAGCGCTTGCAGGGTGCTGATCTGGATGGGCGCCCGCGCGGCTTTGGAGGGATTATATCGGAGACCGTCGTCATTCGAGGCGAAACGGACATGATGCTCCCATGACCTCCTGTCTGATGGTCGACCACTCGAGCGCCTCCGGCCTCGGTCGCTACGCCTACAGCCTTGCGGCGGAGCTGGGGATTTTAGGCGCGCCCGTGCACGTGGCGAGGTTCTGTTCCGGCGGGACGGTGGAGCCCTTCCCCGGCCAGGCCGTCATCAAGACCCCCGTCTTCCTGCCGGCTTTCGGCCGGTCGATCAACTGGTTTTTCCGCTGGCCCCGGCTTCTCCCCCGGGACTGCGAACTGTATCATGCGACCAACCAGCTCTATCTCGCCCATGCGCTGCGCGCCGCCCGCGGCTTGAAGGTCCTGACGATTCATGACGTTTTTATCGACGAGATGGACCCGATCAGCCGTTGGGCCTTGAGGCGTTCCCTTCGTAGATTGCGCGACTTCGACCGGTTCATCGCGGTCTCGCGGTATGCTAAATGGGAAGCAGTCCGGTCGCTCGGCCTCCCGCCGGATAAGGTCGACGTCGTTTACGAAGGCGTGAACTGCCAGGTCTTCCGCCCAGGCTCGCGGCGGCAGGCGCGCCTGCGGCTTGGCCTCCCGATCGACGCGAAGATCGTCCTCCACGTCGGCTGCGACGTGCCCAGGAAGAACGTCGCGGCTGCGGTCCGCGCGCTGGCCTGTCTTGACGACCGCCGCATCCTGTTCGTCCGCGTCGGCGGCGCCGCCCCGCGCACGCGCCGCCTGCTCGCCGCCTCCGCCTTCGGATTCCGGACTCACGTGGTCGAAGGGGGCATGCCGGATCAGGATCTCGCGGAGTATTACCGCGCGGCGGACCTGTTCCTGTTCCCGTCGCTGCGCGAGGGTTTCGGCCTGCCGGTGCTGGAGGCCATGTCCTGCGGAACGCCGGTCGTCTGTGGAAGCGGCAGCGCCCTCGACGAGGTGGCCGCGGACGCCTCGCTCCGGGTGGACGGCCGGGATGAGAAAGGATTGGGCGAGGCCGTCCGGACCGTGCTGGACGACGAGGCCACGGCACAGAGGCTGACGCGCGCGGGGGTCCGGCGGGCCTCGTCCTTCACCTGGCGCCGGTGTGCGGTCGAGACGCTTCAGGCCTACAAGAAGGCCGGCTGGGACCATGGAATCGATCTCGCAGGAGTTCATGGACGAACCTATTGACGCCGTGTATATGTGGGTCGACGGCAGCGACCCCGCGTTCCAGGAGCGGCTCGGAAGATACCGTGCGCGGGCGGACGCGAAAAGCCACAGCCGAGGGGACACGCGCTTCCATGACAACGGAGAGCTCCGTTATTCCCTGCGGTCGCTCGAACTCTTTGCGCCGTGGATACGGAAGGTCCATATCGTGACCAACGGCCAGGTCCCTTCCTGGATCGACTGCAGCCACCCGCGCCTGTCGCTGACGCGCCATGAGGATCTGTTCCCGGACGGCAGCGTCCTTCCGACCTTCAACTCGAGCGCGATCGAGCTGCAGCTGTTCCGCATCCCCGGCTTATCGCGCCGGTTCCTGTATCTCAATGATGATTTCTTCCTGGGCCGCCCGGTCGCTTTGGATGATTTTCTGACCTCTTGCGGCGGATACCGGCTTTTCGTCGAGAGCTACGACATACCCTCCCGCTCGGCCGCCAGCAACGACACCGACCGGGCCCTGGCGTTCACCTTGGACCTCGTCCATGCTCGGTTCGGCCCCCGCTCCCCCAGGAAGAAGGTCGCGCACACGCCGCGGCTCCTCGATCGGGAGATCGTCGAGGAGCTCCATCGTCTCTGGCCCGAGGAGATGCGGCGCACCGCCGGCCATCGCTTCCGGGACCCTGAGAGCGTCCCTCTGCCCGAGCTGTACGCTTATTACCTTCTGGAATGCCAGGGACGGAGAGGCCCCCATCGGCAGGTCGTCGTCACCGGGAGGCCGGGATACTATACGCTCGCGATGCTCAGATCTCCTCTATGGCGGGCATGGAAGAGGCTTCTCGGAATCGTCTATCGCCGCCCGAAGTTCTTCTGCCTCAACGACGATACCCATCATGCGTCCAAGGCCAGCCGAACGCTGATCCGGATGGGCGTTCGCGCTGCCTTGAAAGTCCTCTATTGGAAGCCGTCATCGTTCGAAACGGATTGGGAACATGGGACCGATCTGCCTTCTTAATGACTGGCACCCCGCGGCGGGCATCGGCCGCTACGCCTATTCGCTGTGGCGTGAGCTGCGCCGGCTCGGCGCCCCGGTGGAGATGGCCCGCTACACCTACGGAGAGCCGACGCCGCCGTTGGATGGGCAAAGGCTGTTCCCGGCCCGTGTCCGACTGCCGGTCCTCAACCGCACCGTCAACAACTTCTTCTTCCGGCCTCGTCCGCGGGACTACAACCTATACCACGCGGTTAACCCCTTCCTGCCCGGCTTCAACTCCTGGCGCGAGCGGCGGGTGCTGACCGTCCACGATCTCATCCCCCTGGATCCCCGGTGGAGCACGCCGTTGCACCGCCGCATTTTTCGCCGCACGCTTGGTGGAATCGAGCGCCTTGACCGCGTCATCGCGGTGTCGGCCTGCGTCAAGCGCAGGCTCGTCGACGCATTGGGCGTGCGAGAAGACGTCGTCGATGTCACTCCTGAGGGGGTGGACCTGGCGCTTTTTTCGCCAGGCTCCAAATCGGAGGCCAGAAGGACGCTGGGCTGGGAGCCGGAGGCGAGGATCGTGCTCCATCTGGCCGGCGACGAGCCGCGCAAGAATCTTCGGGGAGCCTTGCTGGCGTTCGCCAAATTGAAGGACTCGCGCGCGCGTTTCGTGCATCTGGGGCAGACCTCGCGACAAACGCGGCGCCTGATCGGGGACTTGAGGCTCGGAGACCGGGTCCAGCTTCGCGAAGGCTCCGTCTCGGATGAGGAGCTCGTCCTGCATTACCGAGCCGCGGATGCATTCTTCTATCCTTCTTTCGAGGAAGGCTTCGGCCTCCCCGTGCTGGAGGCCATGGCCTGCGGCACGCCCGTGCTCTGTGCCGACGCGGGCTCCTTGCCCGAAGTGGCAGGCGATGCCGCGCTCCTCGCTCACCCCGACGACCACGACGCCCTGGCGCGAGAGCTCGTCCGCATCCTCGAAGACGACCGGACCGCGCGCCGGCTGATAGCCGCCGGTCTTCGGCGCGCCCAGGAGTTTTCCTGGCAGGTCTGTGCCGCGAAGACCCTGGAATCCTATCGGAAGGCGGGATGGACTTGATGGAAGAAACCCCGCTGGTCAGCTTTTGCCTGACGTCCAGAAACGTCGAGAAGGACATCGGCAGGATGCTGCAATCGATCCTTGACCTCCGGTGGCAGAACAAGGAGGTGGTGATCGCCGACGAGAGCGAAGACGAAACGCCGGCGATCGCCGCGCGCTTCGCCGCGCGCTGCGGCTATATCCGCTTGTTCCGGCTTGAAGGCAAGCGCGGTCTGGGATTTGCCCGCCAGTTCGCTTTCGAGCGGGCCCGAGGGCCGCTGGTGGCCTTCATGGACGCCGACGCCTGGATCTCCACGCCCCTCTGGGTCGAGCGCATGCGGGAGCATCTCGGCCCTCCCGGCGTGGGGGGGGTGTTCTCCGGAAGGCTCGCGCACAACCGCGCCTCAACGTTGGCGCGCTACTGGAGCGCGACGTTCCTCAAGAGGCCGGGGCGGCTCTACGCCAGGATCGGGGCGGGCAACGTCCTCCTCCGGCGTGACGCCATCGAGGCCAGCCGGGCCAGCTTCGACCCCCGCCTGAAGATCAATGAGGACTTCGACTTCTTCCTTCAAATGTATGCTGCGGGATTCCGATTCGCTTACGAGCCAAACGCCGCCATCGCGCAGATCCAGCCCGACACGCTGGGTGAGATTTTGTCGAAGCGCATCGGCTATGCGAAATGGAACGTCATCCGTTTGCGATTCAACGGCGGTGCGGCGACGTTCTTCGCGCGCGCCTGCCTGCGCTGCCTGCTTTTTCCAGCGGCGGCGGCGCTCGCCCTGCTCCAAGCGCTGCGCTGGTGGGCCGAGACCGGCGACGCAGCCGCCTTATGGCACGTGCCGGTCGAGACGCTGATGTCTTTCATCTATCCTTTCCTGGCGGCGCGATATGCGTTCGGCCCCATCCCTCCGGAGGCCCGTTGAGGGTGAGCCTCCTGCTGGTCCAGCCTTCGTTCCAGCCTCCGGGGGGAGGCAACGGCGTCGCCGCGTGGATGGTCGAAACCCTGCGGGAAGCCTATAAGGTCTCCGTCTTGGTCTGGGAGCCTCCCGACTTCGCGCAAGTGGACCGTTATTTCGGGACATCGCTGGGACAGGGTGGATTCGAAGTCGTATGCGCTCCGCCAAGCCTCCAGAGCTTGCGGCGCAGGTCGCCTCTGCGGCTTGACCTGCTCTGGAGCCATATCCTGCTGGCGCAGGCGCGACGGTCGGCTCCGTCGTACGACCTCTTGCTGACCGCCAACAATGAGAGCGACTTGGGAGGGCCCGGGATTCAATATGTCCACTTCCCGAAGTTCTTCCTGCCGCGCCCTGAGCCCGGACTCCTGGGCTCGAGGCTCATGAGCCCGGTCGTACGCATCTATCAATGGGCGTGCGCGGCCGCGACCGGCTTCTCCCGGGAGAGGATGCTCCGCAACGTCACCTTGGCCAATTCGGATTGGACCGCGCGAAAGATCCGCGCCGTGCACGGCAACGAGCCGCTCGTGCTCTATCCCCCTGTCCTGGGTCGCCCTCCGCGCAGGACATGGGAGGCACGAGAGGACGGGTTCGTCTGCGTGGGCCGGATCTCCCCGGAGAAGGAATTGGAGAAAGTCGCTGATATCGTTGCCGGCTTGCGCGCCCAGGGGCACGACCTCAAGCTTCACATTGTCGGCGCTGCGGCGGACCCAGCCACCCATCACCGCATCCTGCGGCGCGCGCGAGCCGAAGGAGGGTGGCTGCGTCTCCATGAGGGGATGGCGCGCCCGCAACTCGCGGAGCTGCTCGAGAGCCAGAAATACGGGCTGCACGGCATGCGCGAAGAGCATTTCGGCATCGGCGTCGCGGAATCGGTCCTGGCAGGTTGCCTCACCTTCGTCCCGAACGGGGGCGGGCAGGTCGAGATCGTGGGCAAGGACCCGGACGCCTGCTATGAAAGCGTCGAGGACGCCGTCCGGAAGATCGGGCGCGCGCTGACCGATCGAGGCTTCGCCGCGCGGCTGCGCGAGCGCCAGGCGGCTGCCTCCGCGGCCTTCGGCGTCGAGGCCTTCCAGGCGGGACTACTCGCCTTGGTCGCCCGGAGCCTGAAGGGATGAGGCGGACGCCGTCCCGGGCGTTTGCGCCGAAAGGAAGTATAGGGCGAACAGGGCCGCGACTCCTTGCGCCGCGATGGCGGCGAACGCCGCCCCCAAGCTGCCGAAACGCGCGATGAACGGCAAAGATAAGCTCAGATAGGTCACGCCCGAAACGGTCGTCACGATCGGGAGCTTGCGCTCCATATCGGCGGCGGCCAACGAGACGTTCAAGAGCCGGCTCGCCGCTGAAAGCGGCAGGACCCACGCGAGGACCCTGAGGACCTCGGCGGACTGCTCGAATCCTGGACCGAACAGCGCCCTGGTGAGCGGGCGGGCGAGCACGCATAACGCTCCGCTCGCCGCCAGCAGAAGGCCCGTCTGCCACGTCAGGAGCGTGCGTGTCCAGACTCCGGCCCGCTCGCGCGAAGACCGGTGCATCGTGCACAAGGCGGGGAAAACCGACGTCAATATCCATCCGAGCGGCAGATTCAGGGCTGAGACTATTTTCTGTGCCGCGGTGAACGCCCCGACGGCGGCCGGGCCCTTGAAAAGCATCAGGATCGTCGAATTGAGCCGGAAGAATATCGCATCGATGCCGTTTTTTAGGGCGAACGGCGCGCCGAGCCACAGGAGTTTGCGCCACGCGGCAAGGTCGAACGACGGGGCGGCGACGATATGCCTTCTTCGCGCCAGGCAGGCTGCGGCGACGAGGTCCAGAAAAGCCGTGGCGACCGCCGCTCCCAACAGGCCAGGCAGGCCGGCGCCCCAAGCGACCAGGGCCGCGACAAGCCCGAGGCGCGCAAGGCCGTCGAAGACCTGTAGCACGGCGATCCATTTCATCTCGCTGATGGATTGGAAGGAGTCCTCCAGCGCGCTCACGAAGGTCAAGGAGGTGGCCCCCAGGGCGCCCAGAGCGATCCATGGGCGATCGGCGGCGGGCAGTCTTAGGATGAGGACGGAGGCCGCCACGGCCAAGGCGAATGCCGGGGTCAAGGCCAATTTCAGCCCCAACCAGGCTGCCAGACGGTGAGGAAGTCCGGTCCGGTCGCGGGCTGCCTCGCGCACGAAGGGGGCCGCGACGCCTAGGTCAAGCAGGAAGAGGAAAATGCCAGAGAAATCCAAGGCGAACTGGTAGCGACCGAAGTCGCGCAGGCCCAACCGGCGCGTCAGCAACAACAGAACTACCAGGCTGGAGGCTTTCTTGAAGAGGGTGCCCGCCATCAACCAGCCAGTGTTGCGGGCGGCAGTCTCCGCAAGCCCATCCGTACCGCGGGCTGCGGACGGGCCTTCCAAAAAGCCCAGAATCTCATCGGGGATCTTGCAGGGGGGAGGTTCGTATCTGGCCGGTTGCCAATGTCGCGCCCGGGACAAAACAGCGGGAAGCTCGGCCAGTTCGCGGCAACGCAGGACAAGCCCGTCGCTCTCCAGGCGGTCCGCCACCTCGGGCAACCGTATCGTCTCGGGATTATCGATGACGATGACTTTCTTGGCGAAGCGGCACGATTCCAGGAGCGTTGCGGCTCCGCTGTGGGTCACGACGAGCCGCGCCCGGCGCAGCTCGTCCTCCAAGGAAGGCTTGAAGGTGAAATAGGAGTGGCGCTTGGGCGCGTAGAGGCCTCGGCCGATCTGCAGCACGACTTCTTCGTCCCATTCCATCTCGTCGACGCGGCGGATAAGGTCGTCGAAGGAGGTGCTTCCGGAGGTGACGAGGATCACAAAAGGCGCCCCGCGTAGCGCGAGCCTGGATAAAGTGCCCGAGCTTCTTCCCATTGGACATAGAAAAGATTCGCGAACGGATGGACCAGCCTGCCGGTCCGCGAGCGGCTGCGCACGCGCGCGGCGGTCTCGATGAAGATCACTTTCGCGCCCATCAGCCGGCCCAAGGCGCAGGCCGGGAAGGCCAGGCCCCGGCCGCAGGCGACGATCGCGTCAGGCCGTATCCGGGCCAGGAGGACGCAGGTCTCCAGCGCGCACCGCACGGTTTTAAGCGCTGCGAGCCAGAAGGGGTCGCCGAAGCGGGTGGGCTGGTGCACCTGGAGCGCGCGGCCCGGGACGCGGATCCTCGCCCGCGAGAAAACATCCTCCTGTTCCATGAGATAGACGTACTCGAGGCCGGGGCCCAAGAGGTCGACCAAACGGAGCATCTCGGTCGTGTGGCCTCCCGAGCCCAGGACGACCAAGAGCCGCCGCTTCGGCCGCTCAGCCATGGGGCGCGGGACGGTAGCGGTAGGCGAAGATGCCGTCTTGCCCGTAGACGGGCTCGAAGGATGAGGGCGGCGTCCCCAGCCCTCCGGCGGCCGCGGGCAGAAGCCGCGCCAGCAGCGGTCCGGACCCCGCCTTCGCGCGCGGAGGCCAAGGCTCCCCGGCATGGAAGGCGATCGCCAACGTCAAGCGGAGGTCGTCTCTCGTGACCACAAGATAAAGGGGACGGCCCTGGGGATTGTAGGGAGAGATCAGAGCCTTGAAGCGCGCCTCGTCGCCCATCAGCATCCGGGCCACATCGACATTGCGGTTGGCGCCTGCGCCCGGCACCGGGGGACCCCCATTGCCGGGATCGACGATGGTCGCTCGCCGGGCCAAGGTCTGCAGGAAGTATCCTTCATCCCACCATGCGACCATGATGGAGTCCGCGGGGGTGTGCTCTTGCAGCCAGCGGCCGGCGTCTCTCCAGGCGTGGGCCCGCGGCAGCATCCTGCGGGCCTCGTGTCTTTCCAGGCGCAGGGTCTGCGCGACGTTGAAGGTGAGCGCCGCAGCCAGGGCCGCGTGCGCGGCGAGCCGCGCTCCCTTGCCGAGCGGCCTGAGTTTCTGCCAGAAGAGCGCCGCGCAGACGGCGACAGGAACGGCGGCCGGCAGCACCAGGCGGATCGCGGCCCGGGAGCCGACGAGGCCCAGTGATAGCCACACGACGAGGAGCAGGAGATCGGAATCGCGCCGCTTGAAAGCCTCGACCGCGGACCAGGCGCCTCCCAACAAGGCCAGGGCCAGCGAGGGGCCAAACAGGAACGTCATGTCCTTCAGCGAGGCTGGACGGTACTCGAAGACCGTCAGGCGATTGAGCCCGAGCCCGCTTCGGCGCAGGTCATTGAGCAGTCCCAGAACGGCGCCATGATGCTGGAATAGGATGAGGCCCGCTCCCGCCGCCGCGGCGACGATCAGGATGGCCCTTCCCCGCGCGCCGTGAAGAAAGCGTGAGGACAGGCACGCCATCGCCCAGAGGGCGGCGACGACGGCGAGAGCAGCCATGTGGAAGCCCGGCCGGGTCGGCGAGGCGCCTGGACCAAGGACCGACAAAGGCCAGGACCACAGCCACGCCGAAACGACAACGAGCGGCCAGCCCCACGGCGCTTCTCCGGCCGTGGCCACGAACGGCAAGGCGATCAGGCCGAAGAGGGTGAACACTTCGAGGAAGAACCTGTCGCCGCCCCAGGCGAGGCTGGCCAGATCGAGCCCAAGCCCCGCGCCACAGGCCCAGAGCGCCGCCGTCGCGGTGGAGCGGGCCTTGAGGCCGCGACCGGCCGCATAGAGCCAGGCGACGATCAGCGGCATGGCCAGTGCCTCCTTGCTGCAGCTGCCGGGCCATATCCGCGTGAACACGGCAGGCGAGGTCGCCGCGAGAAGCCCCGCCCACAAGGCGCCCGAAGCGCCGATCGAACGGCGGGCGAAGACATAGACGCACAGGGCGAAAAGGCCGGCCAGGATGGGGGCGGCCCAGAGCAACGACGCCTCGATCCTGTCTTCGGAGAGCGGCCGTCCGGTGATCGTCCCGAGGCCCCTGCAGACTCCTCCGAGGACTCGCGGCAAGAGGATTCTCTCTTGATCATTGAGCCAGTCGCGGCCCGTCGGGCAGTAGCGCAGCGAGTCCATGATCTTGCCTCCCTGGATTGCGACCGCGTCGGTCCGTGCCCCGGCGAAGAACTCCGTTTGGCGCAGGAACAGGTAGGAGTCGTTGTCCAAAGAGAGGCGGCCGGGGAGGAACGGCAAGGTGATGGCCGCGTAGACGCACAGGATCAGCCCGACAGGAACGGCCCAAGCGGGGAAAGGGGATGATTTTACATTCGAGTCTTTATTCACGGAGATATTGTACGTATAAAATCCGGATGCGGTCGAATGATACAATCTCCGGAGAACCGCAGGAAACGAACTCCGTGCTTTTTAATTCTCTTCAGTTCTTATTCTTCTTTCCCGCTGTAACGGCCCTTTATTTCCTTCTGCCCCACCGGTTCCGCTGGCAACTCCTCCTGCTGGCCAGCTGTATTTTCTACGTGGCGTTCATTCCCGCCTATATCGCGATCCTGGGAGTCTTGATCCTCATAGACTATTCCGCCGGACGATTGATCGAGACTCCAGGGATCTCACCGAATAGGAAGCGAGCGCTTCTTGTCGTCAGCATCTGCTCCACCTGCCTGGTCCTGTTCGTATTCAAGTATCTCGATTTCTTCGCGATGAATCTGGATGCGATGGCTCATTCCTTCGGATGGAACTGTCCCATATCGGCCCTTAAGATCATCCTTCCCATCGGGCTCTCGTTCCACACATTCCAGAGCCTGAGTTATGTCGTGGAAGTCTACCGCGGCAGACAAAAAGCTGAACGGCATCTCGGCATTTATGCGCTTTACGTGATGTTCTACCCCCAGCTGGTCGCCGGCCCCATCGAGCGCCCGCAGAATCTCCTGCACCAGTTCTACGATGAGCATCCGTTCGATTATCAGCGGGTCGCCGATGGCCTGAAGCTGATGCTTTGGGGGATGTTTAAGAAGGTCGTCATCGCCGACCGGCTGGCCGTTCTGGTCGGCGTGGTTTATGGCCATCCCCGCGACTACACCGGCTGGCCGCTGATCGTGGCCACGGTCTTTTTCGCATTCCAGATCTACTGCGATTTCTCCGGCTATTCCGATATCGCCATTGGATCGGCGCAAGTCATGGGCTTCCGGCTGATGGATAATTTCAACCGGCCGTACTTTTCAAAATCCATCGCGCAGTTCTGGAGCCGCTGGCACATCTCACTGTCGACCTGGTTCCGTGACTACGTCTATATCCCTTTGGGCGGGAATCGCGCGAGGACGTGGCGGTGGCAGTTCAACTTGTTCATGACCTTCCTCATCAGCGGCCTCTGGCATGGCGCCAATTGGACCTATGTCGTATGGGGAGGCATCAACGGCTTTTATCTGATATCGTCCCTCTGGACCCAGGGTCTCAGGCAGTCCATCGGCAGCGCCGCCGGGCTCCATCGGTTCCCTGGTCTGCATAAGTGTCTGCGCATAGGATGGACGTTTTCGCTGATCTGCGTCGCCTGGATCTTCTTCAGGGCAGCCAGCATTTCAGATGCATGGTACATTTTGACGCATCTGTTCCGCGGACTGCACGACGGCCTTGAACCGATCGGGCTTGACCAGATCCTTCACCTGGGATTGTCGCGGCCGGGATTGTGCGTCGCGATCCTTTCCATCGGATTCATGGAGCTGATCCACCTCGTCCAGCGCCACCGGAGCATCCGGCACATGTTGATGGAGCAGCCGGCCTGGTTCAGGTGGTCGGTCTACTACGCCCTGGGATTCGGGATCCTCTTGTTCGGGGTGTTCCAGAAGCGCCAATTCATCTACTTCCAGTTTTGAATGATCGAGCGATGAAACGTTTCCTCATAAAACTCACGCTGTTCCTCGCGCCCTTTGTCATCGTCCTGGCCGGCGCGGAGATGCGCCTGAGGAAAGCCCCGAACAGTTACAGCACCAAGCTGGCGCTGCTGAAGGATAATCGGGGATGCGAAGTGCTGGTCCTGGGGCCCTCATACGCCTTGCGCGGGCTCGATCCGGATTTCTTCGGCCGCAAAGGCTTCAACATGGGCAACGTTCGCCAGTCGCTGTATCACGATTCCCAATTGCTGCAGCGGCTGGCGCCGACTCTGCCTGATCTCAAGGTCGTCGTTTTCACCGTCGCCTACTTCTCTCTGGAATACGACCCCAGGATAGGACCCGAAAGATGGCGCTCATTCTTCTATCGGCAATACTATGGGATCCCGCCCAACGGCTGGCACCTGTGGCTCGATGTCAGGAATTACAGCAGGTTGGCGCTGTACGGAGCGGATGAGATACGGAATCAGATATTGCGTTTGATGGCACCGCTTCTGCCGGCATCCGCGGGGGGCTGGTTCGGCGCGACGGATGCCCCGAAAGATCTGCTGCTGCCCGATATGTCCGCCAATGGGTGGCTGCCATGTGATGACGTCCTGCAGGACATCAGCGCCCAAAAGGGCCGGGCCCGCGTCGAGTTCCATCACCACAATCTCATGCGGGAGAGATTCCGCCGGGAAAACATCCGATATTTAATGGAAAGCATCGAGTTCTGTCTGCGACGAGGAGTGACGCCGATCCTTGTGACAGTTCCTGTTTTTCACACCTATTCCGACCATGTCGACCAGGGCAAGTATCTCTGGATGCAGGAAAGCATCGAGCATCTGCGCGCGGAATACAAGATCCGCTACTTGAATCATTTCACGGACCATCGGTTCGAGCGTGAAGATTTCGGGGATCCCGATCACCTCAATTCAAAAGGCGCCGCGAAGTTCAGCAGGATATTCAGCGAGGAGGCTCTTCAGGAATCAGTCAAGTAGGCGGGTGCCTGTTTTTTTATATAATTCTGGCGAAAATATTTTGCAGGGACAGAGCAAGATAAATTGAACCGCGGAACAGCATTTATGCGCCCGGCCCGGCGTTGGGCGGCAGGGCTTTTGCCGGCCAGCCTGCTTTGGCTGTGCCTGCCCCTGGCGGCCCATGCCGATTGCAGCCTTCCGCCCTATCCCTACTGCGATTCGACTTTCTTCGTCTGCCAGACAGGCGGGCCCTGCGCCTACAGCGACATCCAAGCCGCCGTCTACGCCACGATGTCCGCTTCCGGCAATGCCTGCGTGGTCATCTGCGATGGGCAGACCTACAACACCGCTGCCCCGATTACAATCAGCGGCGACGCGCCCGACCAGCTCGTCATCGCGGGCACTCCCGACACTTCTCCGCCCACGATTGCTCCTGCCGGTAGCGGCGATGCCGTTTTTACAATCGATAAGGAAAACGTCATCCTGGAGAACCTCATCATCGATGCAGGGCATCAGTATGATGACGGCATAAAGGTCAAATCCAACTACAACAGCATCATCAACAACACGATCATAGGTGCCAACAATGACGGCATAGAGGTCAAAACCGGCGACAACAGCATCATCAGCAACACGATCATTGGTGCCATAAAAAATGGCATTCAAATCTTGGGCATGGCGTCTGGGGGGCTCTCCAATTTCATCGACAGCAACATCATCGCGGATGCCGGAGAGAATGGCATCGACATCTCGTACAACACCAACAGCACGATCAGCAACAACACCATCACGAATGCCGGAGGCGCAGGCATTTCCATCTTTCAGGACGAAAGCAACAGCACCACGATCAACAACAACACCATCTCAAGTTCCGGCGGTGGCATAGTGCTCACTGGGAACGGCGGCAACACGCTCGACAGCAACACCATTAAATCCCTGTCCGGCGACGGCATCGACCTCATGGACGGGGGTGGCGACACCGTGACCCTGAGCAGTGTCACCGCGCTCAGCACCGGCATCTATGTCAATGCTCCTAACATCACGCTCTCTTCCAACATAGTCACGGGAGCCCAATGGGGGCTCGCGATCGACGCGGGCGCCGCACCAGGTCTGGCCATCTCCAGCCTCACCTTCCAAAACCTGCAGTCCGGCGCCACGGCCATAAACTTCACGAATGGGACCTTCGGTGAGACCTTCCTCTCCACCTTCACTTCCGTGGCCTTCAACGAAACCGGCGGGGTCAACATCAACGCCTCGCCGCTCTCGGCCGCTAGCACCATCTGGATGGCTACACCCACCGGCATGATCGGCCACGGTTTTTCGGACGACCCCGACTACGTCGTGCATTGGCCCGCCGTACCCTGCGCCTGCAGCGGCAACCCCTGCTACGTCAGGCCCGACGGCGCTTACACGACCATCACATCCGCGCTCAACGCCATCCCGGCCTCCTATACCGGCGACCAATGCATCTATACGGACACCTCGACCTACACCGAGCAGGTCGCGGTGGCCGGCAAGACGCCCGGCGACGGCGTTTCGGTCATCAAGATACAGCTCGACCCCGCGATCTATGCCCTAAACCACGCCACCGCGACCGTGGTCAATCCGCCGACCGGCACGGCAGCCTTTCAAATCCTCAACGCCAGCGTGACCATCGCGAACATCGACATCATCCCAGCCTCCAACTTGAGTTACGGCGTGTACGCCTCCTCGCCGAACATCACCATCACCAGCGTCAACGTCATCGACCCGGGCGGCAACATCGCGACCGCGGGCGTCTATTTCGACTCGCAGAGCGGCTACAACACGGTGAGCTGCTCGAGCGTCACCGTCGCCGCCACATTCGCCTCCGGCCTCCTCTTGCACGGCTCCAGCATGACGGCTGTGTCCTACAGCTCGGTCCTGGCTAACTATTCCAACACCAGCGCGAATGGAGGCGCCGTCTTTCTGAACGGCGCATCCTCCAACACCTTCACGGCTTTGCAGACAAACGACCCGGCCACCTATGGGCTCGGCGTGTTGTTCGCGTATGGTTCCAGCAACAATTCCATAACCCAGAGCACCATGACCGGCAAGTCGGATGGACTTGTACTCTACAGTGGATTCAACTCGGTCAGCTGGAGCTACATGTACGGGTCCGGGGATGCCGGTGCGAGCATTCAATCTGACTATAACACAATAAACTATAGCACCATGGCCGCCAGCGCTGGCAGCGAGGGGGCTCTCTACCTCAATTACGCCACAAACAACTCAGTCAGCTGGAGCTATATGTACGGCGTCGCGACAGACGGCGCTCTTATTCGGAACTCCTCCAATAATAATTCCATCACCCAGAGCACCATGACCGGGACCATCGGCCTCGTGCTCGGAAACGCAGTCGGCACCGAATGCTCATCCAACTCGGTCAGCGGGAGCTACATGTTCGGAACCAGCATCGGCGCTGAGATCCAACCAGCATCCAACCTGAACACCATCAGCCAGAGCACCATGATCGGCGGCGGCTCCTACGGCCTCTGGATCTACCAATCCTCGTCCAACACGGCCGCGGGATGCTACATCCAGGGCTCCCCTGCCGTCCTTATCCAATACTCGACCGAAACGGCCATCAACTACAGTGCGCTGGTGAGCCCCTTGACCAATGGCATCGGCTTGGCTATGGCCAATGGCAGCGTCGACCTGGACCTCTCCTCTTCATCCATCCAGGGCGGCGCCGGCGGCGAGGCCGTGTACCTGGAAGCTAACAACTCAGGCCTCATCAACCTGTCCTCCAACACCATCACCGGCCCAGCCACGGGCGCCTACTACGGTCTGCTCATCGCCACCCAAGGGGCCGCAGGCTCGCCTTTCACCGGCCTCTCGATTTCCAGCATGACTTTCAACTCCCTCCCCGCGGGGACCACGGCCATCAACTTCCTGGGCGGCCAGTTCCTTTCCACCTTTACATCCGTAGCCTTTAACGAAACCAGCGGCGCCAACATCAACGCCAGTCCCTTGGCCCCTTCCAGCACCATCTGGATGTCCGCCCCAGCCGGAAACTTGAGCGGCGCCACGTACATAGACGACCCCAGCCAGATCGTGCACTGGCCCGCCGTCCCGATCGTTTCCACCCTCATCAGCCCCGCCAGCGGCATCGCAGTCGATACCACGACCCCGGTGCTGGTCTGGTCGTCGGCTGTGTCGGGCAACAGCGAACTGCAGCTGGCCAAGGACTCGGGCTTTGCGCAGGTCGTCGCGGACTCGACTACGGCCAATACCTTCTATATCTCCACCAACACCCTGACCAATGCCACCACCTACTGGTGGCGCGTAGGCATCGCCGCCACCCCGAATAGCTGGTCTTCAACATTCAGTTTCGTCGTCGACATCGTCCCGCCGGTCTATTCCGGATCGCTGGTCTCCACCTCGCCGACCGGCTCTTTCATGAGCCTGCCCATGACGAGTTACCTCTCCACCACCACGGCCTCGGTCAAGATATCGGTGCAGGACTCGAACTCGGGGCTCCTGGTCTCCACCGGCCTGCCCGCGGGCCTGGTCGGCCAATGGCATTTCGACGAGAGCTCGGGCAGCGTGGCCCTGGACGCCTCGCCCAACGCCTATAACGGAACCCTGGTCGGCAATCCGGCCTGGGTCGCGGGCAAGCGCGGCTCGGCGCTGAGCTTCAATGGGAATCAACAGTTCGTCAGCCTGCCCTCGGGCATCGTGCAAGGCCTGACCAGCTTCACGTTCGCGAGCTGGGTCTATTGGAATTCCGCGTCGGCGTGGCAGAGGGTCTTTGATTTCGGCACGGGGACTGATGTCTACATGTTCCTGACGCTCCAGTCTGATTTGGGAAAGCCCCGCTTTGCGATCTCCCTCACCAGCAACGCCGGCGAGCAGACGCTCGATGCACCAGCGGCGTTGAGTGCAGGCAGCTGGCATCACATCGCTGTCACGCTCGACCACTCGGCCTCGCTGGGCACCATGTACATCGACGGCGTGGCCGTAGCGAGCAATGCCGGCATAACGTTGAGCCCGAACAGTCTGGACAACACGAACAAAAACTTCTTCGGGAAATCTCAGTTCGCTGTTGTAAACCATGATCCATACCTGTCGGGGATGCTCGACGATGCCCGCCTCTTCGGCGTGGCGTTGTCTTCCGCGCAAATCCTGAACATGTTCCAAAGCGATACCTTGGCCGCGCAGAACCGCGGCCAGGCCTACAGCGTCTACTCCAGCACCACGGCCGGCGCGGTCTGGAACTTCGTCTCCACCGCCAGCGTCCGCGACATGACGGGCTCCAACGGCGCGCAGACATCCACCTTGGAAGCGGACAACATCCCGGTCGTCACCTCCACCGGCCCCGGCGCGGCCACCAACCAGGTCGCCTTCGTGGCCTCGGACCTGGCCGGAAACGTGTCCACGGCAACATATGTGATCCTCGTGGACACCGGCGCCGCCCCCCAAGCGCCGACCTTGTCCGCCGTGGTGGTTGCCAGCACCACGATCCGGTGGGCCTGGACGGAAAACGGCGGGGCGGCGACATCCTTCGGGTTCTATTATTCGACGGGAACTTCGCGGGCGAGCTTGCCCGCCGGCACCTCTTATTTCATTGAGACAGGCCTCTCCACGAGCACGGCCTATTCCCGCTACGTGGTGTCGCAGCGCCCGTCAAGCCAGGCACAATCCAGCACGGTCACGGTGGTGACCCCAGTGCTTCAGTCCTTCACCGTGGGCGCGGCCAGCGCCACGCTCACCGGCACCGACGGCGCCTCGGCCCAGATCCCGGGCGGGCTGCTGGGCAACACCACGGCTTGGCTGATCTCCGAGATCCCGGTCCAGAATCCCCTGACCGACAATACGGTGGTGCTCATCAGCTCGGCCCTGGCCAATCCACCCGCCGGCGTCTCCGGCTCATCTGCATCCATCACCGAATTCATCCTGGCCATCAACGGCATACGCTCCACCGCCACCTTTGCCTCTCCGGTGATCGTGTCCGTGCCTTATACGGACTTCCAGGCCCCGGGCTTCGTGGACGGCACCAACCCGCCGGTCCGCGCCAGCACCTTGCAGCTCTACGTTCTTAATGAGACGACGGCTTTGTGGGAAGAGGTCGCGGGCTCCTCGGTCAATACGACGACGCATCTCGTCAGCGGCTATGCGCCGCACCTGTCCATCTACACCGCCTTGGGAACGGCCAGCTTGGCTGCCGCGGACCTCAGCAATGTGCTCGTCTATCCCATCCCCTACCGGCCCAACGGGGGCGACCCCAACCGGGGCCGGCCCTACGTCGTCGGCGACTTCACCACGGGAATCGTGTTCGCCAACCTACCCAACGCGGTGACCATCGATATCTACACGATCACTGGGCGACGGGTCAAGAGCCTGGATACGACCGCGTCGAGCGGTAAGGTGCAGTGGAACGTGCAGAACGATAACGGCCAGGACGTGGCCTCGGGCGGCTATGTGGCGGTGATCAGCAGCCCAGGCGTTGGTAAGATTACTCGGAAGCTCATCATCGTGAGATAAATGAAAGGGACACTAGGGATAGTCTTCGCTTTGGCCCTGCTGGCTCCGCCCCTCCGGGCGGCCGGTGGCGCGGATCCCTATGGATTCCTGCTCTTGGACTCCAACGCGCGGGCTGCGGCCCTGGGCGGGGCCTACACGGCTTTGGGCTCGGGAGCCGGGGTCCTGGCCTACAATTCTGCGGGCTTGGCGCGCACTGAGCGCGACGAAGTGAACTTCATGCACAACCAGTACTTCCAGGGCATCACCCAGGAGTACCTCAATTACGCCTCGCCGTCGGGGCTGGGCGCGAGTGTCAACTACCTGAGCTTCGGAGACGTACCGCAGACCACGGTGAACAATCAGACGGGGACCGGACTCGGCGACACCACGCTTTCCGACCTGTCGTTGGGCGTGGGCTACGGCCGCAGATTGACCGAGGACCTCTCGGTCGGCGGCGGGGCCAAGTACATCCGGGAGACCATAGACCAGACGCCGCGGGACAACGTGGCTTTCGACCTGGGTGCGCACTATGTTATTCCGTGGCTGCGGGGGCTTTCGGTGGGCGCGGCAGTGCTGAACATGGGGCCTACGGTGACCTACGACCAAGCGAGCGAGAATCAGCCGCTGACCTGGCGCCTGGGCGGGGCGTACCAGCGCGACTGGCTGGGGGCGAGCCACGCCTTGGCCCTGGACGTGGTCAAGGAGCGCAACGATTCGGCGTACGTGTCCGTGGGCGTGGAGACGCGGGTGCTCAAGGTCCTGGCTCTGCGGCTGGGCTACAACCAGAGCAACGACGCGGGAGTGGGGATCACGGCGGGCATCGGCGTCAGGGTCCATGACTTCGATTTCGACTACGCGATCGTGCCTTTCGGAACGCTGGGCTATTCGAACCGGGCGAGCGTGGGGTATCGGTGGGGCGGGCCGACTGCCAAAACACCACCTGCGGCGAAGGCCTCCCCGGTGCCCGCCATTGTGCCGGCGGCTCCCAGCGCAGCGGTCCCTGCTGCAGCTGCGGCCAAGCCCAGCGAGCCTCAGACGCTGATGATCGCCAACCCGTCGGCAACGGCGCCCGTCATTTCGCCGGTGGTGTCGAGCGGGACGATCTTGGTCCCGTCAGCGCCGGCGCCTCAGCCCACCTCGCCAAGTCGACCGTAAACTCGGCGGTAAAGAGCCTGCCGCTCAAACCGTCTGACGGCATGAAAACCGCCTGGCGCAAGGTCGTTCACGCGTAGACTGGCTCCCGACATCCAATAGCTATCGCAACACTTGACGAGGCTGGGCCTGATGGCACGATCCCCGGCTTCGCATCCGTCTTGATAGCTGTTTCGATGCCTTGGCGCCGGTCTTTAGGGGGGGGCGAGGTCACCTAGCAAACTGTCCGCTTTTTTGGATACGCTCTAAGAGGGGTGTTGCTGAACTAACCTTTAGACCTTGCAAAAACCTTGAGCCCCTGCAAAACTCCGAGCTTTTTTTAACCGCTTGGCCCCGACGGGGCCCTCTGCCGTCGATGGTCTCAAGGCTTCTTGCCTTGTAGCTTTTTAGCAAAAAACCCCGGACCTTTGCGGTCCAGAGTTGATGTTTCTCGTCGAGAAACTGCTGAAATGGTTGCGGGGGCTGGATATGGTACTAGTCAGATACCAGCCCACGTTTCTCAAATTATTGTTGCAAATCAATTAGATATCGTCAAGCAGATTCTCCCCAGGCCCTACGACTCTCTGAGGGCACCGTGACCAAAATGGAACGTTTTCGCCTCGGCCTCGTATATCTAGGCATGGGATATACGACCCCCCGTTGGACTCGGCTCGCGTATTGGAACCTCTGGCCGGCGCTCCGGCTGCTCCTGGTCATGGCTGCAGTCGGAGTCTGGATGCATCGGAGCTTGGGCTTGAACCCGCCATCACCCCACCTGTGGGGGGAAATCTCCGGCGGCCTGACTATCCTGTTGGTCGTCTGCGCCGTTCTCTCCCTGCCCCTGGCGCGCCTGTACTTGGTGCTTTTGTGCTTTCCGCTCTACGTGGCCGTCATCCTCAACGCCCTGTTCTATGATGGCCCCCGCCTCATGATGCGCCAGCTTATCGGGCCCCGCCCGCCGTGCCTGGAGGCGAGTTTGGCCCTGGCCAGCGAACTCGGCCTCTTCATGAGTCTCGTGAACTCCATCGCGTCCGTGCTCCAGACCTACTGCCATTTCTAACCGGCCCTGCCTCATAGCGCTTTCGTTTGTTGCTTTCGCGCCTTCCCTCAGGTCCCAGGATGGGCGCCGGGCCGGTCTGCGCCATAAACGGGTCCCCCGCTTCCGGCAACCCGAAACCGCGGCCCAACCCCCGCCGTAGCCCCACGGTTTCGGGTTCCCAGGGTAGGGACCCACCATTTAATGCTCGCCCGGCCCGGCGTCCTCGGGACCTTCGCCCTCCGGGTGGGTGGAGGCGCAAAATTAAAAACGAAAGCGTGAAAGAAGCAGACAGGAAGAACGGTAGCGACTGGCATGGAGCGCAGGTCGTCGCCGCGGCTCAGACGTTCTTGGCTCTAGGCGGGCCGCAGGCCAGACGGGAGATCCTTCACACCGCCCTGGAGTTGCACCGGCTTTTGGCGGGCGAGGAGGCATAAGATGGCGACCAACTTGGACGAGCTGGAGATGACGCAGGCGGAAGCCCTACGGATCGCGGACGGCGTGGCCCATCGGCCGGACGGCACTTCGCAGGCCCTGGCGCGCCTTGCGCGGGACCTTCGCAATGCCCAGGCGCGGGTCGCCGCGTTGGAGGCCTGCTCCCAGATCGTCCCGCTGGCGGGGATGGTATATTAACCTTGAGACTTTCGGCGACGCCTAGGCGGCGGGGCCGGACCGCGGACCAGCCTACGCCGTTCAGCGGCAGCAGCTGCCCCTCCAACGGATGACCGCTCGTTGGGGGGGATCGCTCCCTGCCGGCCTCTGCGCTGATCTTGTCCGTGCCGCCGACTCAATAGTGAAATTAGCGGTCCGTCCGGATCTCCAGACCAGGCGCGGCGGCGCCGGCCCGGAGCCGTCCTCTGGCGGAGGGTGGTCTGGGCAACCTTTTTGGTTCGCCGCCAGCCGTACGCCTCGGACCGTACCAGCGCGAAAACGCAACCTGGCGCGTCTCCCGACGAGAAGAAACGCTCGACGATCGCGTAGGACGAAAGTTAGGGTATCGAGCTATGGCCTTTCTCGTCTCGGAAATCCAGCCTATTGTTTATTTCTCGATAGGACACCGTGCCCGGGCGCGGGCCTGGCGTCAGTCCCGGCCGAGATCTCCGCGCGCCCGGACCTCGCCATTGGCTACGCAGGGCCGCCTAAGTGCGGTGGGTGCTGTGCGGCTTAGGAACCTTGATCGATTCGGTGGTCCGACCAGCTTGTTACTTGTTGCCCGCAATGATTACATCGATTCTTTTGTGCATGCTCATAACAAAGTTTTGGCTGCGGGCAATTGGGATTGGGGCACTTATAAATGGGCTTCACAAGACAAGGCAAACATTTTTGCCAATTTTCCATGGGAGTCTCGGTGGTACCCTACTCTGCGTCCTCAGAGTACTCGTCGAGAACGGAATCTGAAAGGTGCTCCAGGTGTTTCTCCTTCGCCAACTGCTCCACACTATTGTAGCTGACATACTTGCAGCACTCCGAAAGGGGTGCCCGATCAAGAAGCGAAAAGACCGGTCGCTGGATCTCATGGAACACTTTCTCTCGTCGTGCCTCTGGAGCGACCAGATGGAGCCTAATGTCCATGTTGGGTTGAAGCGCCAGTAAGTCGGCCATCCGCAAAATGCCGGAATATACCGCGGTTGTGTGTTCAACTTCAAACGCCCGCACGATTGCCCGCTTCCGCAGCCAGATTACATCGATCTGCTCAATGGTTTTGATCGTTGTTTCATCGTAATTGAGCGGGAGTATGTCGAGGAGGACGGAGTCAGAGGGCTTCCAAACCCGCAAGATCGCTGAGCGGTCTCGTTTGGGTAGCCAGATGCTGAACCCCATTCGCTCCCCGATTTGGGCTAGAAGCCCCTGAATATGGAACGATTCCCTCAGAGCCTTCTCATCGATCGGGTGGTCGGCATCCGTTGCATCTGGGACCGTTACAGTGACCTCCCGATCCTGCCGGCGCACTTTGCCCCGACTGGATGACCACGCTTTGTACTCAGGAAATTGGTCTAGGAGTTTCATGTTAATGCGGTCGGGATTGGTGGTTAACACTTCGCGCCCCCGCTTTGTGATCCGGAAATATCCCCGCCGTGTCGGATCAAGAAGAAGCGCTTTCTTCAGATACGTGAGTGCCCAGCCAACGGAGTTATCGAACTGCTCGTCAACGCCACTGGGTAAGAGGGTCTTGCGCTCGGCTTCCGAGAGAGCAAACTCGTCGGCAAGCTTGTCAATCGCTTCTCTATACCGATGCTCTTGACCGTCGCCCGCGAGCCTTAGCAAGGGCAGCATAATCGATTGGAAGTCCGGAATAGCCACGTGTCCCTCCTTGATGTCGGTCTAACGCTAGGAGTGAATTGCTGAATGCCGTCAACGCAGATTATATTTAATCTAGCGCATCTTCGACGATAAGAGCCGTTCGACGATCGCGTAGGACGAAAGTTGGGGTATCCAGGTATCCCGTTTCTCGTCTGAGAAATGCGTTTTATCGCTTGTTGCTCGACGGGACGCCACGCCCGGGCGCGGGCCTGGCGTCAGCTGCGGCCGAGATCTCCGCGCTCCTGGAAGTCCGAACCAACAGCAGCTACGGCCGCGCCCCGGACCGCGACTTGCTGACCCCGAAACGGATGCCCACTTTCAATGGATCTCGCCCCATGACTCGAAGCCATCCCCCTTCGGCGTCTTACAAGATAAATATAGCCCCAGAATTTTCGTCTCAAATGGGTTGAATCGCGTGCCGTCGTCTTTGGTGAAATCCGTAGCAGAGACAGTATGCGTCTTGCCTGGCCGCATGATTGGTATCCTGTAGCAAAAGTTGCTGCTGAAAACATGAATTTCATTAAGGCACATCTTTACCTTCGTCCAGGCGAATCGGTCTTTATTGGTGACCTGGATGCTATCGCTATTGAACTCGACATCCGCTTTGAGACTGATGCTTTTGGTTTCCGATGAATCTGCCGTGGTCGGCTCGGATGACCCTGATGCAGACCCACTGGATGTTGATTCCTTGGTCCCCTTATTTGTGAGGGAGCCGATGATTCCGAGGGCGACGATTACCAAGAAGGCGGTACCGAGACATCCCAAGCAACCGGTCTTTTTTTTAAGAACAGCCCCGCACTTTGGACAGGATTGTGCCTCGGTGCTGACGTCATTCCCACATTC
>Ga0118677_10004233_pt1 | contig 26369 bp, 28 predicted proteins | sample AliMusrvi5mmetaG_FD_86154 | JGI IMG/M metagenome (GOLD analysis project Ga0118677, IMG submission 86154) | reverse complement strand
GGTCATCGCGCCATATTCCGCCGCCGACGCCAAGGGCCTGCTGAAGGCCGCGATCCGCGATCCCAATCCGGTCTGCTTTCTGGAAAATGAAATTCTTTACGGCAAGTCGTTCCCGGTGCCCAAGCTGGACGACTACGTGTTGCCCATCGGCAAGGCGCGCGTCTGCCGCACCGGCAGCGACGTCACCATCGTCAGCTACTCGATCACCGTGGGCCAGGCGCTGGAAGCGGCCGAGAAGCTGGCGGAACAGGGCATCGAAGCCGAAGTCATCGATTTGCGCACCTTGCGCCCGCTGGACATGGACACGGTGCTGGAAAGCGTGAAGAAGACCAATCGCATCGTGACGTTCGAACAGGCCTGGCCGGTCTGCTCCATCGGTTCGGAAGTCTGTTCGCGCGTGGCGCTGGAAGCGTTCGATTACCTGGACGCGCCGCCCACCAAGGTCTCGGGCAAGGACGTGCCCATGCCCTATGCCGCCAATTTGGAAAAGCTTGCGCTGCCGACGATCGACGATCTGGTCGAGGCCGTCAAAGCCGTCTGCTACAAGGCTTAAGCACATGGCCACCAACATCCTGATGCCTGCGCTGTCGCCCACCATGGAAGAGGGCAAGCTCTCCAAGTGGCTGGTCAAGGAAGGCGATACCGTCAAGTCCGGCACCATCCTGGCCGAAATCGAAACCGACAAGGCCACGATGGAATTCGAGGCCGTGGACGAAGGCAAGATCGGCAAGATCCTGGTCGCCGAAGGCAGCGAAGGGGTGAAGGTCAATTCGCCCATCGCCGTGCTGCTGGAAGAAGGCGAGAGCGCTGACGCGGCGCCCGCCGCCAAGAAAGACATTCCCGCCGCCATGAAGGACATTGGCGATGCGATAAAGAAGGAAGTTGCGCCAAAGGCCGATGCGCCGAAAGCGGCGCCTGCCGCGCCGGCGGCGAAAGCCGATGGCGGGCGCGTGTTTGCCTCGCCGCTGGCCAAGCGCATCGCCGCCGACAAGGGCGTCGACCTGTCCGGTATCGCCGGTACCGGCCCGCGCGGCCGTATCGTCAAGTCCGACGTCGAGAATGCCAAGCCGGGCGCGGCCAAGCCCGCCGCCGGCGCGGCACCGGCTGCCGCCGGTGGCGGTATTCCCGGTGTGGCGCCGTTGCCCGATGCGCGTCTGCTCTACCCGGCGGGTTCCTATGAAGAGACGCCGCATGACAATATGCGCAAGGCCATCGCCAAGCGCCTGACCTCGGCCAAGACGCTGATCCCGCATTACTACCTGACGGTGGACTGCAACCTGGATGCGCTGATGGCGGTGCGCGAGAAGATGAATGCCGCCGCGCCCAAGGGGAAGGACAAGGTCCCGGCCTACAAGCTGTCGGTCAACGACTTCATCATGAAGGCGTCGGCCATGGCGCTGATGAAGCATCCGGACGTCAATGCCTCCTGGACCGACACCGCGATCCTGCGCCACAAGGATGCCGATGTCGGCGTCGCCGTGGCGCTGGACTTCGGCCTGATCACCCCGATCATCTTCAAGGCCCAGACCAAGGGCCTGGTCGAGATCAGCAACGAAGTAAAGACCCTGGCGGGCCTGGCCAAGGAAAAGAAGCTCAAGCCCAACCAGTATGAAGGCGGCGGCTTCTCGGTTTCCAACCTGGGCATGTACGGCATCAAGAACTTCACCTCGATCATCAACCCGCCGCAGAGCTGCATTATCGCGGTGGGCGCGGGCGAGGAACGTCCGGTGGTGAAGAACGGCAAGATCGAGATCTCCACCGTCATGACCGTGACCATGTCGGCCGATCACCGGGTGGTGGACGGCGGCACCGGCGCCAAGTTCCTGCAAACCCTGAAGCAGTTCATCGAAGAACCTGCTTCGATGCTGTTGTAGGAGGCACCCATGGCTGACTCCTATGACGTGATTGTGGTTGGCGGCGGACCGGGCGGCTATGTCTGCGCCATCCGCTGCGCCCAGCTGGGCCTGAAGACCGCCGTGGTCGAACGCGACCGCATGGGCGGCATCTGCCTGAACTGGGGTTGCATCCCCACCAAGGCGCTGCTGCGCTCCTCCGAGATCTGGCACCTGATGCACCGGCTGGACGAGTACGGATTCAGCGCCGACAATTTCAAGTTCGACATCGAGAAGATCGTCAAGCGCTCCAGAGCCGTGTCCAAGCAGCTGTCGGACGGCGTCAGCTTCCTGATGAAGAAGCACAAGATCACCGTCATTCCGGGCGAAGCCAAGCTGGCGGGCAAGGGCAAGCTGACCGTGACCAAGGACGGCAAGACCAGCGACGTCACCGCCAAGAACATCGTGCTGGCGACGGGCGCGCGCGCGCGCACCCTGCCGGGGCTGGAGCCGGACGGAAAGCTGGTCTGGACCTATCGCGAGGCGATGGTGCCGACCATGTTCCCCAAGTCCTTGCTGGTCGTGGGTTCGGGCGCCATCGGCATCGAGTTCGCCAGCTTCTATCGCACCTTGGGTTCGGACGTGACCGTGGTCGAAGTGCTGGACCGCGTCATGCCGGTGGAAGACGAAGAGATTTCGGCCATGGCGGCCAAGGCGTTTACGAAACAGGGCATGAAGCTGAAGCTGGGCACCACGGTGACCGAGCTGAAGAAGGGCACCGACAACGTCACCTGCACCCTGAAGGCCAAGGACGGCAAGACCGAGACCGTGACCGTGGAGCGGGTGATCCTGGCCATGGGCATCGTCGGCAATGTGGAGAATATCGGGCTGGAAGCGGTGGGCATCAAGGTCGAGAAGACCCACATCGTCGCCGGCAAGTATGGCGAGACCGGCGTGGACGGCGTGTGGGCGATCGGCGATTTGGTCGGCGGTCCCTGGCTGGCGCACAAGGCCATGCATGAAGGCGTGATCGTCGCCGAGAAGATCGCCGGCGTGAAGGGCGTGCATCCGCTCGACACCTCGAACGTGGCGGGCTGCACCTATTGCTGGCCGCAGGTCGCCTCTGTCGGCATGACCGAAGCCAAGGCCAAGGAGTCGGGGCGCAAGATCAAGGTCGGCAAGTTCCCCTTCATCGGCAACGGCAAGGCCATCGCGCTGGGCGAGGCGGAGGGCATGATCAAGACCGTGTTCGACGCCACCACCGGTGAGCTGCTGGGCGCGCACATGATCGGCGCCGAAGTGACCGAGCTGATCCAGGGCTATGTCATCGCCAAGACCGGCGAGCTGACGGATGCCGAGCTGTCGCACACCATCTTCCCGCATCCGACCCTGTCGGAAATGATGCATGAAGCGGTGCTGGCGGCGGATGGCGCCGCGCTACACATCTAGAGCAGGCGTTTCACGTCCTCGGCCATCGCCGCGGCATTGCCTGTGTCGGTGGTGACTAGCCGCGCCTTGCCGCCGCGATCAAAGAAGAACACCGCGTTGGAGTGCATCACTTCATAGGGCGGGTCCTGTTTCACGCTGTAGGCGACGCGATAGGTGCGGGCGAGGGCAGCAAGCTGGTTCTGCGTGCCGCGCAGGCCCACGACCTGGGGCGAGAAGGCCTTGGCATAATCGGCCAGCACCGTATCGGTATCGCGATCGGGGTCCACGGTGACGAACAGTATCGTCACGTCGGGGCTGTTCACCTTGGCCGCCATGTCGGCCAGGTTGGCCAGGGTGGCGGGGCAGACATCGGGGCAATGGCTATAGCCGAAATACAGCGCCACCACATGACCGCGGAAATTGGCTGCGCTGACAGGTCTGCCAGCGGACGACATGTGAAAGTCCAGCTTCGGCATGGCGCCGGAGATGTCGGTCATGTGCCAGGCGGGCTTTGAGCAGCCCAATAAAGCCAGCATTGCGAAAAATAAGGCGGTAATGCGCATGGCCGCGTCTTTATCACGCTGGGCGAGGCGGCACGAGGCGCATAATATCGCGCCATGTATATTCCTGATCATTTCCGCGAAGACCGGCCCGAGGTGCTGCACGACGCCATGCGGGGTATCGGCTTTGCCACCCTGGTGACAACCGGATTGGAAGCCAACCATCTGCCCATGTTGTTTGCGGATGGCGTGTTACGCGGGCACGTCGCCCGTGCCAATCCGGTGTGGAAGGCGGGCGATGGCGAAGCATTGGCGATCTTCCTGGGACCGCATGGCTATGTCTCGCCCAACTGGTATCCGTCCAAGGCCCTGACCGGCAAGGCGGTGCCGACCTGGAATTACATCACGGTGCATGCGCGGGGCGTCATCAGATGGATTCAGGATGCGGACTGGCTGCGCGGCCATGTCACCGCCTTGAGCGACACACATGAAGCGGAACGGCCGGAGCCTTGGAAGGTTGGTGATGCGCCGGCCAGTTATATCGACAGCCTGCTGCGCGCCATTGTCGGCTTCGAGCTGATCATCGAAATGCTGGAAGGCAAGTACAAGCTCAGTCAGAACCGCGATGCGGCCGACCAGGGCGGCGTACGCGAGGCTTTTGCGCAGCTAGGCCGCACCGACCTTTCCGGATTGATGGAATGAAGCCCTGGGCCGGTTATGCGGCATTGCTTGTACTGGGCGCGGCGCTGGACCTTGTGGTGCGGCTGTTTCCGGCTGACCTGCCGGTATGGCTGCCCTGGGAATTTTCCTGGCCCATCTATCTTGCCACCGCGCTGAGCCTGGGCTGGTTCGTCCGTGGACTGAAGGTTCTGCCCAAAGCAGAGCATCCGCCGCTGTGGCGTTCGATCTGCTTCGTGGCGGGGGTACTGAGCTTCTGGATCGTGCTGCAGACCCGCATCGATTATTACGCCCAGCACATGTTCTTCGTGCACCGGGCGGCGCATTTTGTGTTGCACCATTTCGGTGCCTTTTTCATTGCGCTGGGCATGAGCGGTCCGGTGTTGTGGGCGGGGATGCCGGATTTCCTGAGGCCCGTGGTGAAGGCGCGGCCGGTGCAGGCGACCTTGTCCTTCCTGCAAAACCCGGTGATCGCGCCTTTCCTGTTCGTGGGGTTGCTTTATTTCTGGCTGATCCCCGGCATCCATACCCGCGTCATGCTGGATGCCAACCTGTATGAGCTGATGAACTGGACCATGGCGATCAATGGCGTGATGTTCTGGTCGCTGATCCTGGACGCGCGGCCCGCGCCGCCGGCGCGCCTGTCGCACCTGATGCGCGCCGCCCTGATCCTGGTGATTGAGCTGCCGCAAATGGTGCTGGGCGCCATCCTGTCCCTGACTGAGCATGACATCTATCCGGTCTACATGATCTGCGGCCGGGTGCTGGACATGACGGCGCTCAACGACCAACATTATGGGGGCCTGATCATCTGGCTGCCCGGCACCTTGACCAGTTTCGCGGCCATGATCGTGGTGCTGGTGACCATGCGCCTGAACGAAGAAAGAGCGGAACGTGAAGCGGCTTAGTCTTGCAATTCTCTTGCTTTCTGTTGCGTCCGCGAACGCTGCACCGGTCGACATCACCGGCGCCTGGTTCCGCAGCCTGCCGGGCAAGTTGCCGGCCGGCGGCTATTTCACCGCCCAGAACAATACCCGCCACGACGTCTCGATCACCGGCGCGCGCTCGGACGCCTGCGGCATGCTGATGATCCACCAATCGTCCAACAAGGGCGGCATGAGCGGCATGGACATGATGGACACCGTGAAAGTGCCGGCGGGCGGGCAGGTCACGTTCGCGCCCGGCGGCTATCACCTGATGTGCGAAGGCGCCAGGATGAAGATCGGCACCAAAGTGCCGGTGCTGATCAACCTGTCCGACGGCACCGCCGTGGCGGTGGCGTTCGAAGTCCGCGGCGCCACAGGGAAGTAATAGACGTCGGTTTGCCCCGTGCTATGGTCGCACAAGGGGAGCAGACGTGAACAAGCCGGAACAGCAGGTTTTCGCCAAATGCGCGGTGCGGCTGATCCCGTTCCTGATGCTGCTCTATTTCGCCAATTACCTGGACCGGGTGAATGTCGGATTCGCGGCGCTGACCATGAACCGGGACCTGGGCTTTTCGCCTTCGGTCTATGGCCTGGCCGCCAGCGTCTTCTTCATCAGCTATGCGATGTTCCAGATTCCCGCCACCCTGTTTGTGGCACGGCTGGGCCACAAGCGCGCGATCTGCATCGTCATGGCGACCTGGGGCGCGATCTCCGCAAGCACCGCCCTTGTTCATGAGCCGATCGGATTTTACGCCGCGCGTTTTCTTTTGGGCGTGGCGGAGGCCGGATTTTTCCCCGGCATCATCCTGTATCTCACCTTCTGGTTTCCCAGCGAATACCGCGCCCGCTTCACCGCCATCTTCATGACGGCCATTCCGCTATCCGCGACCTTTGGCGGGCCGCTCTCCGGCCTGCTGCTGGGCCTGGACGGCATGGGCGGCCTGCGCGGCTGGCAATGGCTGTTCGTGGTGGAGGGGCTGCCCGCCTGTCTGTTGGCCTTCGCGGTATGGAAACTCCTGCCCGACGGCCCGGCCGATGCCCGTTTTCTGTCGGAGGCCGAAAAGCAGACCATCGCCGCGCGCCTGGCCGTGGAGCGGCCAACGGTGCCCACCAGTATCTGGCCGGGCATTTTCGATCTGCGCGTGCTGCTGCTGGGCCTGACGGGAACCGGCATCAACGCCGCCATCTTCGGCACCCAGCTGTGGATGCCGCTGATCGTGAAGTCGCTGGGTTATTCCAATCTGGCCACGGGCTTCATCATCGCGGTGCCCTGGCTGGTGGGGATCGCCATCATGATCCTGGTGGGCCGCTCCAGCGACCGGCGGGGGGAGCGGGCCTGGCATGTCGCCATATCGCTCGGCATCGCCGCATGCGGTTTTGTGATCGCGGCGCTGGCGTCCAATCCCTATGTGGAGATTGCAGGACTTTGCACGGTGGTGCTGGGGATCATCGGCCACTATGGCCCCTATTACACCCTGGCTTCGTCCTTCTTCGCAGGGAGGGCGGCGCCCGCCTCCATCGCCGCAGTGAACCTGATGTGCACCGGGCTGGGCGGCTTTATCGGTCCCAACGTCATCGGTGTGCTCAAGCAATGGACCGGCGGCTATCCGGCCGGCATGCTGGCGCTGGCGGGTGGGCTGGTGATCTCGGTCACCTTGGTGCTCACCCTGCGCCGGGTGATGGCGAAGGCGGCCTAGCTGCCGCTCGCTCAAGCTCGCGGCGTTCGTCGCTCGAAATGGTCCACCGGACCATTTCGCAGGCCCTCGGCCTACCGCTCCTCACCTTCCGCTTGCAGCTCCTCGAAGCTGACATGGCACGAGCCGCCATGCTTCTGGAAATAGCGCTGGTGGCTTTCCTCGGCCTTCCAGAAGGTGGGGGCGGGCTCGATCTGGGTGACGATGGGCTTGCTCCACTTGCCCGAGGCCGCAAGCTTGGCCTTCTCCTCGGCGGCGATGCGGGCCTGCTCTTCGCCATGGGTGAAGATCACCGAGCGGTACTGGGTGCCGAAGTCGGGCCCCTGGCGGTCCTTCTGGGTGGGGTAGTGCATCCGGAAGAACAGCTGAACGAGGGTGCCATAGGAGACCTTGGCGGGGTCGAAGCTCACCTCCACCACCTCGGCATGGTAGGTGTCGCCGCCACAGACTTGGCGGTAGGTGGGGTTGTCGCCGGCGCCGCCGGCATAGCCGCTGACCGCGTCGCTGACGCCGGGGACCTGGCGGAAGAAGTCCTCCACACCCCAGAAGCAGCCCGCGCCAAACAGTGCCTTTTCCATGATCGATCTCCCGATTTCGCCATGCCCAATATGGGCATGACCCATGCCGGTTACATCCCACCCGGCAGCGGTTATAGAGGCTTATGGCGTCGCTCAATTCACCTCATGTTTCGCTTGTCATCAAGCCTATGGCAGCCCTTTTCAGCTTCGCACATCACTTTAGCCTTCCGGCCTATCCTGTTGTCTTGCCAGTGATTGTTCAGGCAGGGCAGGGCGCATGAAGGTTGTCATCATTGGCGCCGGAGTGGCGGGCCTAGGCATCGGCTGGCGGCTGCTGCAGGCCGGTGTTTCGGTCACTATCCTGGAGCGGGCGCAGCCGGGCGGCGGCGCCAGCTGGGCGGCTGCGGGCATGCTGGCGGTCACCGCCGAACTGGAGGATGCGGCCGAGCCGGAACGCGCCCTGGCCCTGCGGGCCAGCGCCCTGTGGCTGGCCTTCGCGGCCGAGCTGGAGGAAGCCAGCGGGCGTTCCGTTTTCCTGAACCAGGGCGGGGCGCTGCTGCTGGCCGGCGATGCCGCCGAGCTGGAGGTGATGCGCGCGCGCGCCGAGGGTGACCTGCGGATCGTGGATGCGGCTGAGGCCAGGACGCTGGTGCCGCTGCTGGGCACTTCGCTGGGCGGGCTGTGGTCGCCTGAGGAAGCCCATGTCGACAACCGCGCCTTGTGCGAGGCGCTGACCGTCGCCTTCCTCAAGGCGGGCGGGATGCTCAATCCCAATGAGCCGGCGGTGCGGATCGAGACGCGGGGCGAACGGGCCAGCGCCGTCCTCACGTCCTATAGCCGCCATGAGGCCGATGCCGTGCTGGTGGCGGCGGGGGCGTGGAGCGGGTTGCTGGAAGAGGTCCCTATCGTCCCCGTAAAGGGTGAAGTGATCGCGCTCAGTCCGCCGGGCGGTGCGGCCCTGCCGGGGCCGGTGGTGTGGGGAGAGCATGTCTATTGCGTGCCGCGCCATGGACGGTTGCTGGTTGGCGCAACGGTCGAGGAGGCCGGCTTCGACACCGGAACGACGGAAGCTGGCCGCAATCGCCTGCGTGCCTGCGCTGAAAAATTGATGCCATCCCTGAAAGGCTGGGTCCTGTCGGACCATTGGGCGGGGTTGCGGCCCAAGAGCCCGGATGGCTTGCCGCTGCTGGGCAGGGCGGCTACAGCGGGACTGTTCGTGGCGGGCGGCCAGTACCGCAATGGCATCCTGTTCGCCCCCGCCATCGCCGGTGAAATGGCGGACCTGATATTGGGCAAGGCAACCGTCGACCCTGCATTCGATCCAAGGAGATTTTCATGAGTGAATTCGTTGTCGATCCGGTCATCGCGGGCCTGACCCAGACCATCACTGACTGGCCGCTGAGCCGACTCTTTGTCTTCAACGACTCCCGTTATCACTGGGGCCTCTTGGTGCCGCGCCGCGCCGGGGTGGTCGAGATGTGCGACCTGTCACCCGAAGATCAGGCCCAGATGATGCGCGAGATCGTCCAGCTGTCGAACATCATCCGCACCCTGCCGGGGGTGGAAAAACTGAATGTCGGCAACCTGGGCAATATGGTGCTGCAGCTGCACGTCCATGTGATCGGCCGCTTCAAGGGCGATCCGGCCTGGCCGGGCCCGGTCTGGGGCCATTCCAAGCCGGTGCCGTGGGAGGGGATTGCGCCCCTGATGGCTGCGGTAAGCAAACGTTAACCATAAGGGGGCAGAACAGCCCCATGCAGGCAGAAGCCGCAGCATCACTTAGTGCCTCTTTGGGCGCAGAACGCGTCGTGGCCGCGCTGAAAAGCGCCGCCGCCGCGACGGGTTCGGATTTCCATTACCTGCTGGGCACCGCCATGCGCGAGTCCAGCCTCAAACCTTCCGCGCAGTCGTCCACCTCATCGGCCGCCGGGCTGTTCCAGTTCATCGACCAGACCTGGCTGGGGCTGGTGAAGGAGCATGGCGGCCAGCACGGGCTTGGCAATTATGCCGCCGCCATCAGCAAGGATTCCGACGGCCGCTATCACGCCGATACGGGCGCCAAGGCGTCCATCCTGGCGCTGCGCAAGGATCCGGAAACCGCCGCCCTGATGGCGGGCGAATATGCCAAGTCCACGCAAGGGACCATGCGCGCGTCGCTGGGCCGCGAAGTCTGCGGCGGCGAACTTTATGCGGCGCACTTTCTGGGTCCCGATGCGGCCTGCAGACTGATCAAGGCGGCGGGTAGCGATCCCACCACCAGCGCCGCCTCGCTGTTTCCCCAGGCGGCAGCTTCCAACAAAAGCGTGTTCTTCCATGAGGGCGGCGCGCCCAAGTCGGTGCGCGAAGTCTATGACTGGGCGATGAAGCAGCCGGGCGGCGCGGACACGGTACGCATCCAGGACGCCGGCACGCCGCCGCTGAGTTTCGACAAGGCGCGCGTCACCGTGGCGACGGCGCAGAACGCCCAGGTTCAGATGCTGCTGGCGAGCGTGATGAACTGGCAGCCCAAGCACAGCGCGTTCAGCAGCCTGTTCGGGATGCAGGACAAGGCCACGCCCAGCTCGGCCATGAGTTTCAGCCCCGGTTTGCTGGGGCTGCTGTCGGATTCGAAAGACGCTAGTTCTTAGCGGACGACGCCAGCACTTCATCCACCCGCGCATCCAGCTCGGCGCACAGCGCCTGGGCGATCTTGTCGTTGGTGTCTTTCAGGTTCTGCTTGTGGATCACCTGGATGGCATTCACATGCGCATCGATCAGGCTCAGCGGCAGCGCGGTGGTGGGCGGCAATTCGCCGATCATGCGGGCCAGTGAGCCTGCAACGCGCGCGATCAGGGGGAAGTCGAAGGTCGGCGCCTGGCCCTTGATGTCATGGGCGCGGCGCAGCAGCGCGCCGCGGGTGTCGGGGTTGGCGGCCTTGGCGTAATTGGCGCGCGCTTCGATCAGCGCTCTCACATCGCCGGCGATCCAGTCGCCAAACTGGTTCTTCAGGCCGTCCATCGCGGATTCCGCGCGCTTCAGGGCGGCCATGTCCATGCCGCCCAGCCCGCCGCCGACCTTGGCCTTGAGCATGTTGGGCGGCATGAAGAGTTCGATCGGCTGTTGGCGTTTCATGGCTTACTCCGCGGCCTGCTGCTTGGGACTTTCGCTGCGGCGCTCGGGGCCGCGATATTCATCGACGCCGCGGCGGCGGCGGCAGGGGCCGAAATAGCCCTGGGTGCGCACATAGGGGCGGGGATGCTCGATCACCGCCACCAGGCGCGACATCACCGTCTTGACCGACACCGGCTTGGCGATGAACTCGTTGACGCCGGCGTCGCGCGCGCGCGCCACATGGTCGAGGCTGGTATGGCCAGTCAACATGATCACCGGCACGAAGGGATTGGGGGTCTGGGGATTGGTGCGGATCATCTGGATCAGATCCAAGCCCGACATGCCTTCCATCACCCAGTCCAGCATGATCACGTCGGGATTGGATTCGCGCAGGATGTTCCAGGCGCGGTCGCCACTCTCGGCCTCGAAGATCTGGATGACGCCGAAAGCCTGCAGGATGGTAACGACGAGCTTGCGCATGTGGGCGTTGTCGTCCACCACAAGAACCTTCAGCCGGTCGAAACGGTAGTTACTCATCACCCATGCCCAATGCGCCCCAAGAGAGGCGTCCAGCGCCTACCTTAGCTTAACGGGCCTTAACTATTCATGAAACCGGCAAGGCTTAGTCGCTGAACTGCTCGGCCAGGATGCGTTCGTCCAGGCTGTGTCCGGCATCGTACAGCAGGGTCATGGAGATGCTGCGATCCTCCTCCACGTCCACGGCGGTGACGTCGCGCACTTCGAAGTCGTCGGCCACGGCGCTGACCGGGCGCTTGCGGCTTTCCGCCATCTCGAAGCGCACCTTGGCGCGGTGGGGCAGAAGCGCTCCGCGCCAGCGGCGGGGGCGGAAGGCCGAAATCGGCGTCAGCGCCAGCAGCGCCGCCTCGATCGGCAGGATGGGGCCGTGGGCCGACAGGTTGTAGGCGGTGGAGCCCACCGGCGTGGAAACCAGCACGCCATCGCAGATCAGTTCGGAGATGCGCGGCCTGCCATCCACCAGGATGCGGATCTTGGCGGCCTGGCGGGTTTCGCGCAGCAGCGAGACTTCGTTGAAGGCACGGGCCTCGATGGCGCGCGACTGGGTATGGGCGGTCATTTTGAGGGGATGGATCACGGCCTTTTCAGCAGCGGCAAGACGGACGGGCAGATCGTCCTGGTGAAACTCGTTCATCAGGAAGCCGACGGTGCCGCGGTTCATGCCGTAGATCGGCTTTCCCTTGGCCGTGAAGCTGTGCAGGGTCTGGAGCATGAAGCCGTCGCCGCCCAGTGCCACCACAATGTCGCACCCATCGGGGCCGGCATCGCCATAGAGCTTTTTGAGCGCGGCGGCGGCTTCCTCCGCATGCGGTACGGCGGTGAAATGCAATTTGGTCATTTATGGCCCTGGACCCAGAAATTAGGGGACGAGGTCAGCCTAGCACAGGCGCAAAGGGGCGCAAAAATGGCTTGGTTAAGTGGTGTCTCAGCTCGCCAGAGCGCCGCGCAGCTCGTCCATCGCCGCCTGGCGGGTCAGGCTGGTGAACACCAGATCCACTTCCTTGCTGTCCTGGCTGGTGAGATTGGAAGGCAGGCTGCGCGCCTGGCGCGACAGATTGAAGACGGTGTTGAACACCGAGCGGTCGATGCCGGCGGCGCGGCAGGCCACGGCCACAACGCGGGCGCCTTTTTCGTAGAAACCGGCGCGGAAGCAATTCAGGTCCACGCCGATCAGCTTGGAGAAGGCAAGGTCGAACAGGTCCACCTGGCCCTGGCTCAGCACCCGCATCAGGAAGCCGGCCTTGAGCTGGCCGCTGGCGGCGAGCTTTTCAATCAGCTTGAGGGCGCTGTCGGCCGGCGGGTCCTTGGGGCCCGGCGGCTCGCTCTGCATCACGACCTGGACATCGTGCAGCGCGTTGTCGACGCTCTTGGGCGCCATGGCGTAATTGGCGGTGATGTAGGTCTTGAGCGCGTCCGACACCCATTCGCACATGTTGGTGGCCAGCTGCGGCGGCAAGTCGGGGCGTTTGACCAGCGGCTCCTGCAGGCCGGTGAGGGCACGGGATTTCTGCACCAGGGTTTCGTAGCTGGCGTTGGAAATCTTGGCGGTGACATTGCGCACCAGTGCCAGCAGCACCGATTCATGCCCGGTGCGGACCAGGGCATCGGTGACGGGGATGCCGATATGAGGGCGACCCGCACAGGCTTCCTGGTGGCCGATGCCGGCTTCGGCGATCAGCCTGAGCACGTCGCTCTCGGTCAGCAGCGGCGATTTGATGATCAGGGGGCGGGCGACTTCGATCGTGTCGTCCACCAAGAGCAGGATCAGGTCGTGCGGCGCGGTGGTGTCTTCGGCCAGACGCTGGGCGAGCGCGATACGGATCGCCATTTCCACGTCGCGGGTCAGGCGGCGCAGAATCTCGCGCATCAGTTCGCGCTCGCGCTCGTTCAGGCCGGCGCCCTGGATGCGGTAGAGCGAGGCGACGGCGAGATAAATCTCCTCGCGGCTGGCGCCCGATTGCGGGTTCATCGCCAGCTGGGCCAGGCGGCCCATGTCACTCATATCGTGTGCGGTAAGCCCCACGGTGCGCCCCATGCTTCTGCAATATTCAGCCGCTTTTGCGGCCTTTTCTGCTGGAACTTCTACCCGTCCGACCCTTAACAGCCGATTAAGTCTCTTGCGCAGACGGGCCAAACGGTGTGCCCTGTTGCCGCATGAACGGGCGCAAATCCTGCCTTTTGGCCATAGACCAGGGGACCGCATCGACCCGGGCAATCCTGTTCGACGCCCAGGGCCGCCCCCTGCGCAGCCATGCCGTGCCGCTGCGCCAGATCTATCCGGCCAATGGCTGGGTCGAGCATGACCCGGCCGAGATCTGGCAGGCGGCGCTGACCTGCTGCCGCACTGTGCTGGGCGGGCGCGATGCCGGCGACGTCGCCGCCATCGGCATCACCAACCAGCGCGAGACCTCGCTGCTGTGGGACAAGACAACAGGCAAGGCGCTGCACAATGCCATCGTCTGGCAAGACCGGCGCGGGGCGGCGCGCTGCGCGGCCCTGAAGAAGCGCGGGCTGGAGCCTTTGGTTGCGCGCAAGACCGGGCTGCTGCTGGATCCATATTTCTCGGCCACCAAGCTGGAATGGCTGCTGAAGCATGTCAAAGGCGCCAGGGAAAAGAACGTCGCCTTCGGCACCATCGACAGCTGGCTGATCTGGAACCTGACCAAGGGGAAGGTGCACGCCACCGACGTCACCAATGCTTCGCGCACCATGTTGTGGAATCTCAAGACCCGCGATTGGGATGCGGGTCTGCTCAAGCTGTTCGGCGTGCCGCGTGCGATGCTGCCGGACGTGCGCGAGAGCCGGGGCGATTTCGGCGCCAGCGATCCCATGCTGCTGGGCGCGGCCATTCCCATCCTGGGCGTGGCGGGCGACCAGCAGGCGGCCAGTTTCGGTCAGGCCTGTTTTGCACCTGGCGATGTGAAGTCCACCTATGGCACCGGCTGTTTTGCCCTGGTCAATACCGGCAAGGCGGTGCCGAAATCGCGCAACCGCCTGCTGGCGACCGCGCTGGCGCAGAAACAATATGCCATCGAAGGCAGCATCTTTATCGCCGGCGCGGTGGTGCAATGGCTGCGCGATGAATTGGGCGTGATTGCCAGCGCGCCGGAAAGCCAGAGCCTGGCCAAGCGGGCAAAGGATGCCGAAGGCCTGTATTTCGTGCCCGCTTTTACGGGGCTTGGCGCGCCCTATTGGCAGCCAAACGCGCGCGGCGCAATTCTTGGTTTGACGCGCGATGTGGGCAAAGCCGAGATCGTGCGCGCCGCGCTGGATGCGGTCTGTTACCAGACGCGCGATTTGTTGGACGCGATGCGCCGCGACATGGCGGCGGCGGGACTGACCAGGCTTCGCGCGCTGAAAGTGGATGGCGGCATGGTGGCCAATGACTGGTTCTGCCAGCGGCTGTCCGATCTCACCGGCCTCAGCGTGGATCGTCCGAAAGTGACAGAGACCACGGCGCTGGGCGCCGCCTATCTGGCGGGATTGGGCGCGGGTCTTTTCAAGAACGAGAAAGATATTGCAGCGCGATGGGCGCTGGACCGCCGCTTCAAGCCCGTTCTGTCAAAGAGTGAGCGCGACCGGTTGTATGCCGGCTGGAAGGATGCTGTCTCGCGCGTGCAGTAGCGGCTGTATACAACTCGCAGCGTTGACACTGACGTAATGTCGCTTGAGAGTTGCCGCGGGAGGCAGCATGACGGGGCAGGCCATCAACATCGATACCGTGCGCAACGGACGGCGCAAGCCGGAAAGTCTTGCGCGTCTCAAGCAGGCGGCGCGCAAGCTGTTCGTGGAGCGCGGCTATGACGCCACGCGCCCGCAGGATATCGCGCGCGAAGCGGGGCTGGGGCATGGCACTTTCTATCTGCACTATCCCGACAAGCGCGCCTGCTTTTTGTCGTTCGTGGAAGACGCGCGCCAGGAACTGGACGTGCATCTGCAGCACTATCGCGCCGGCAACCAGACATTGGAGCAGCGCATCGCCGCGACCCTGAGCGCGATCTGTGAATATGCCGACAGCCATCCCGGCGTGCTCCGCGCCGCCATGACCGATGCGGCGATGATCGATGCCGGCGGCGACGAGGCCCAGCCGCTGCTGATGCAATGGGGCAGGGAATGGGCGGAGATGATCCGCGGCGCCGCCCAGGACGGCAGCGCCTGTTCGAGCTATGACGCCGACATCATCGGCCAGGCCATTGCCGGGGCGCTGCACCAGACAGGCCGCGAAGCGCAGCATTCTGGCCGCTGCCGCGAGGCGCTGGTGGCCAATCTCACCCGCTTTCTTACCCGCGCCCTGAAGCCGGATTGACTGCCCAAGCAGGCAGGTTATTGCGCGCAGCCCGGTACCTTGCATTACAAGTTAGCCTGAGGTAGGACTTCGTTGCCGGCTGTTATTACGCCTACATCAATAGTAGGGTGACCGGGGATTGAGGGAGCCACCATGACACGCCGTTTTTCGATCATTGCCGCCATCATGCTGGGATGCGCGGGCGCCGCCATCGCGCAGCCTGCCGACGACACGGCCATCAGCGCGTTTGTGGAAGCCCATACCGCAGCCACCCATCTTGGCAGGATCGCACGCTGGGACGATGCGATCTGCCCGGGCATCGCGGGCCTTCCGGCGAACTTCTCCAAATTCATCCTGCAGCGCATTCGCACCGTGGCCACTGCCGCCGGCGCCAAGGTGGATCCGGAAGGCTGCAGGGCCAATATCAGCATCGTCTTCACCACCTCGCCGCAGGCCTTGCTGGATGGCATGCGCGCCAAGGACCCGGTGATGCTCGGTTATTATGACAATAGCGCCCAGGCCGACAAACTGGCCAAGGTCACCCATCCCATCCAGGCCTGGTATGTCACCAAGACGGTGGACCTGCGCGGCAAATGGAGCATCGACAGCCGCGAACGTCATTCCAATGAGAATTACGACGCCTCGGCCAGCAACGGCACGCGTGTCGGCGACGGACTGTCCAGCGCCTTCTACAGCATCACGGTGGTGGCCGATCCCAGCAAGCTGAGTGACCATGAGATCGGGGCCCTGGCCGACAATATCGCCGTGCTGGCCTTGTCCCAGTCCGGCAATGTGGAAGACTGCTCGGCGCTGCCCAGCATCGTGAACCTGGCCCTGACCGGTTGCACCGCGGCCGCAAAGCTTGAGGCGATGAGCGCCAATGACAGCGCGTTTCTTTATGGTCTGTATCACATCAAGCCGGGCGCCACGCTGCGCGGCCAGAAAGACTCCATCGCGGTATCTATGAAAGAGAAGCTGGCTTCGAAGTAAGTTAGCCGTTGGTGTCCTTGGTCACTGACGCCACGGTCATCTGGCCGCGCAGCAGGTCCAGGGCATAGGCGAGCTGGAAGTCGTCATATTTCTTGCCCGGCGCGGCATAGATCACCGGTGCATGCAGCCGCTTGGCGGGCAGGGGCTCGCCGATCAGATGTCCTTGCAGGTCCGATTCCGACGGGCGCAGCAGGCGGGACAGATTGTCCTCGTCGCCCTGCGCCACCTTGATATCCGGGGTGATCCCCAGTGCCTGGATGGAATGGCCGGACGGGGTGTAATAGCGCGCCGTGGTCAGGCGCAGCGCGCCGCGGCCTTCGCCCATTGGCAGGATGGTCTGCACCGATCCCTTGCCGAAGCTGGTCATGCCCACGATGGTGGCGCGCTTGTGATCCTGAAGCGCGCCGGACACGATTTCGGAGGCCGAAGCGCTGCCGATATTGATCAGCACCACGATGGGCTTGCCGTCGGTGATATCGCCGGGCTTGGCGTCATAACGCTGGGTATCGGAGGCGCGGCGGCCGCGCATGGAGACGATCTCGCCGCCATCGAGGAAATCGTCCGACACCTGGACGGCCTGGTCCACCAGTCCGCCCGGATTGTTGCGCAGGTCCAGCACATAGCCCTTGATGCCGGGACCGATCTGCTTCTTGAGATCCTTCACCGCCTTCTCAAGACCGTCGGCGGTCTTTTCGTTGAAGCCGGGCATGCGGATATAGCCGACATCACCTTCGCGCCGCGCGGTGGTGGCGTTCACCGGCACATTGGCGCGCATCAGGATCACGTCGAAGGGATTCTTTTCGCCCGTGCGGTTCACGGTCAGGGTGACCTTGGTGCCGGCGGGGCCGCGCATCTTGTTCACCGCCTCGGTGAAGTCGGTGCCGGTGATGGATTTGCTGTCGATGGCCGAGATCTTGTCGCCGGTCTTGATGCCGGCCTTGGCGGCGGGCATGCCGTCGGTGGGGGTGATGACCTTGATCATGCCTTCCTCGGGCATCACGGTCAGCCCGACGCCGCCGAACTGGCCGCGGGTGGTGATCTCGAATTCCCCGGCATAGGACTTGGCGGTCATGTAGCTGGAATGGGGATCCAGCCTGGTCACCATGCCTTCGATGGCGCCTTCCACCAGGTCATTGTCCTTGACCGGCTCGACATATTCGGCGCGCACCTTGGAGAAGGCGGCGCTGAAAAGTTCCAGCTGGCCATAGGCCGGATCGGCGCCATGCGCGGCGCTGAGCGCTACAGCGGCGGCCACGCCAATGGCGACACCGGCGCCGATCAAAGGGAGGTTTTTCATGGCGTCAAACCTAGACGCTTTCCCATATCTCGCCAAGGCACGGCTGTGGGCATGCCTAACGTCTCAGGGATGCAGGCTTATCAGGGCGGCGCTGCCGGCGGGAACATCCAGCAAAGCCTTGCTGCCGGCGATGCGGACCGGATCGGTCTTATCGGCTTGGGGCGAAGCCCATGTGCCGTCGGCGGCGAGGACCGCCCCGCCCAGACTCGCGCCGCTGGTGGCGGCGAGGCTGGGTCCGGTGAGGCGCATGACGCTGCCCCGCCGCGATGCGATGCCGGAAATTTCCACCGATGCGCCCTGAGTCGCGTCCTTGTTGATCACCGTCACGACCGTGTCACGGCCCTGTCTTGTGGCATAGGCGGTGAGATTGATGCCGCTCGCATTGGTGGCGGCGGCGATCTGCTCTCCCTTGGCGGCCTGGGCGAAGGCGAGCAGGCCGTAATATTCCGGGGCCGGCGCGTAAGGGCCCGGCGGCGCGCCGGTGATGGGCGTGTATTTGCTGACCCAGCCCAGGTGATTGACGCCGGTTTCCATGTTCACGCCGCTGCAGCCATAGCCGGCCAGCACGAACAGGTAATCCAGCGCCCATAGCGCCGAGGCGAAGGTGTCGCTGACGCCGCCGCGACCGCCGCCGGAAAAGGACTGGGTCTCGCACATCCGCCAGGGCACATGCGCGGCCTCCGCGGCGGCCCGGTATTTGGCCAGCGCCGGCTGATACTTCTTTTCTTCCGCCAGCATGAGTTCGATGGTTGTGGCGGGATCGGCCTGGCCCATGATGTAGTGATGCGCGGTCAAGAGGGCGATGTCGCCGCCTTCGTCGCGGGCGAAGGATTCCAGCCATTCGGTGCGGAAAGCGATGTCCGGACCGGCGAAGGGCACGCGCGGCAGGACGGCGCGCACGGCGGACTTGTAGCGGCGATAGTCGCGTGCCCAGGCCTGGTAATCGTAGTTGCCCGTGCGGTGACCGGAGCGGGTGAAGAGGTCGGGCTCGTTGCCGATCTCCATTGCGATCAGCTTGTCGCCCATGACCTGCGCCACGGCTTTGGCTTCTTCCACCGCATTGTCCAGCTTGTCGCCGCCCAGGTTGAGGCCCCAGATCAGCTTCCAGCCGGTCGCGTCGAGGAAGCTGCGGAGCGCGCGGATATTGGCGAGGGTGATGATGGTGTCCTTGGGTTCCCACTTCGACGCGCCATTGGCGTCGTACAAGGTGAAGTCCGAGACATTGCCGCCGATGCGGATGACGCCATCGCGCCCCAGGTTGCGGACCAGCTGGACGTAAGGGCGGTTGTCTGCGGAAAGGATGCCCATCGCCACCGATGAGGCTTCATAGCCCAGCCCCATGTAATTGGACGGGATGGTGCGCAGGCGTTTGGAAGGATCGAGGTGAACCGAGACGGAAGTTGCGGCGCGCGCCGATGATGCGAAGGGCAGGGCGGCGGTGGACACCAGCAAGGCGCGGCGCGACAGGTGCATGGCTTACGGCTCCAAGCCAAGAATGCGCGCGGGATTGGTTTTGACCATCAGGTTGATGTCGGCGACCGAGAGGCCGTGCCTGTGCAAGGCGTTCATGAATTCCAGCAACCCGGCAGTCGGCATCGGGCGCGGATAGGGGCGGGCGCCGCCCAAGTCGCTGGAGATGATGCAATGCGCCGGTCCCACGGCGCGGATCCATTCGGCATATTTGGCCACGGTCAGCTTGCTGCCCGGCTCCAACGTGCCGCCATAGACGAACTCGATATACGCGCCCATGCGGGCGGCTTCCTGGGACTGGGCGACGGACAGGTTGGTGGGGCCGGCCATGCCGTGGGTCGCCACCACGTGCGCGATGCCGCGGGCGCGAGCTTCCTTGATGACCATCAGCGCTTCTTCTGCCGAGACATGGCCGGTCTCAAGCGCCAGCTGCTTGCGGGTGGCGATATAGTCCAGCAACGCCAATACGGAAGGCAGCAGCTTGCCGTTCTGCGAGACTTTGACTTCCGGGCCCTTGTCCTTGACCTGGTTCTGGGCATCGAAGGTGGGCAGCCACACGATACGGCCATAGCCGCCCTTCATGTCGGCCATGTGCTTGACGGCTTCGATATTGATGCCGCCAACCGCCAGGTCCTGGGTGATGCCGCCGAACACTTCCACGCCGGGCACCATCTTGCGCACCATGTAGGCGAGGGCGGCGGTGTCTTCCCAATGGTTCTTCAGCACCACGGCGCGCATGCCGGCTGCGCGTGCCTGGCGCGCGACATCGTCGGCGTCGATGGCGCGGGGCGCGCTGTCGGGCGCCATGTGGACGTGGATGTCCACCGCGCCTTTCAGGCTGATGTCCTGCGCCACGGCTGGCGTGACGAACAGAAGGGCAAGGAGCGCGAGTTTTCTCATTCTGTCTCCTGATGTGTCGGCTATTCGGGGTACCACTCCAGCAGGCGGACATTGATGCCGCTGCCATCCAGCGCCTTTTTGAACGCCTGCACGTCCTGGCCCTTGTAGTGATAGGGGATCACCACCTTGGGGTGGGACGCCTTGACCGCTTCGGCGGCTTCGGCGGGGGTCATGGTGTAGGGCAGGTTCATGGGAATGAATGCGACGTCGATGTCTTTCAGGGCGCGCATTTCCGGCGTGCCTTCGGTATCGCCGGCGAAATAGAAATTCTTGCCGCCGTAATTGATCACATAGCCATTGCCGCGGCCCTTGTCGTGATAGGGCTGACCATTCGGCTGGTTGTGGCTGATGTTGTACATCGGCACGGCGGTGATCTTGAAATCATGCCAGCGGGTGGTTTCGCCATTGGCCACCACCCGCGCCTGGGTGATGGTCTTGGCCACGGAGGCCGGCGCGATCACGGCGGTGCCCGGCTTGCTGAGCTTGGCGACATAGTCCGCATCCATGTGATCGCCGTGAATGTCGGTGATCAGGATCAGGTTGGCCGGACCCATGCCATCCATCTTGGCCGGCTTGGCCGGGTCCAGATAGATGATGTCCTGGCCCACCTGGATTTTCACCGTGGCGTGATAGATCGGCGTGATCCGCACCGCGCTGGCCTGGGTGGAGAAGATCTGGGTCTGGTCGGCTGCCTGCGCAGACACGCATAGCGCCGCGGTGAACAACAAGGCGGTTGCGAATTTCATCTTTCAGCCTTTCTTGGGTACGTCGACGCCGACATGGCCGGTATATTTGGGGCCGTTCACCTGTACCACAAAACCATCCGGGTCGTTGAACTTGAAGGACTCGTCGTCGCCGCGCGAGCCCGGCGTGATGGACAGGCCGTGGGCGGCGACCTTGGCGCGCATCGCCTTGGCGTCCCAGCCCTGCAGGCCGAAGTCGTAATGATCCAGCGCGGCGGGACCGGGCTTGCCTTCGATGCCGAAGAAGCTTTCGCCCACCGACAGGATGTGAATGGTCGCCGACTGCTGCGCCAGCTTCATGCCGAAGAACTCCTGGTAGAACTTTGAAGTCTTTTGCAGGTCGGGCACGCGCACCGTGACATGGTTCAAGGTGATGGCCTTGAGGCTGGGCGCGGCAAGCGCGGCCGGCATGGCAACGGCGCTGGCGGCGAGCCCCGTCAGGGTGGCGGCAAGCTGGCGGCGGCTCAGCGCCCCGCGTTCGAAATCATTCAGCATCTTCTCGACGATGGCCTGCATGGTGTTCCCCTCGATTTTGTTGATCTGCCGCAAGCATAGCCCAGCCAGAAGGTGGCAGAAGGCTGGATGGACAGGCTTTTGCCAACAGGTGAGATGGACGAAATTAGGCTGTACATGAGAATTAATCGCATCTATAGAGGAGCCATGCGTCTGTATTGGGTCCTTATTGCTGTCTTTTTGGCGGCTGTGCTTTTGGCGGTTCTTCCTGCGCGCGCTGCCGTGCTGGGCGGTCCGGTGCTGCAGGGCGGGGCGGAGATCATCCCTGCCATCCTGACCGGGGTCGAACTGGACAAGGGAGCCAAGGTCCAAACCCCGGACTCCATATTCCTGGCCGCCGACATCCATGCCGGGGCGAATGAAGCACATGGCTTTGCCGAACATGCCTTCATTCCCTATCTGTCGGTCAGCTTTGTCCTGACCAAGGAAAATGCGCCGACGTTCCGCAAGGTCGGGCTGCTCTATCCCGTCGCCACCAAGACCGGGCCGCGCTATGGCGCCGCCACCGAGATGGCGGGTGCGGGCACCTATCACCTCAGCTTCATCGTTTCCCCGCCCAGTTCGCACGGCATGATGCGTCAGACCGGCAAGGATGGCGTGGCGGATTGGTGGAAGCCGATCACCGGCACCTGGATATTCACCTACCCCCTGAGCGCCAAATGACCCACTTCAAGACGAAAAGTCTGATGCTTGCCCTGTTGCTGACCGCCACGCCCGCAATGGCGGATGATGCGATCGTGGTTCACCTGAAGAACCACAAATTCTCGCCGTCGGTGGTCAAGGTGAAGGCCAACAAGCCGGCCATGATCACTTTGTACAATGACGATGACGCGGCGGACGAGTTCGATTCCTCGGCGCTGAAGATCGAGCGGGTGGTGCCCGGCCACGACAAGGGCAATATCCGCCTGCGCGCCCTGGCGCCGGGCAAATATCCCTTCATGGGCGAGTTTCATGCCGCCACGGCGCAAGGCGTGGTGATCGCCGAATGATTTCCGCGCTCATCATCGTTTTTCGCGAAGTCATCGAGGCGGGCCTGATCGTCGGCATCGTGCTGGCGGCCACCGCCGGCGTGCCGCACCGTGGCCGCGCCGTGGCGCTGGGCGTGGTTGCCGGCGTGCTGGGCGCCTGCCTGGTCGCGGCCTTCGCCGGCGAACTGTCCAATCTGTTCCAGGGCTCGGGGCAGGAATTCTTCAATGCCGCGATCCTGCTGCTCGCTGTCGCCATGCTCACCTGGCACAATGTCTGGATGGCCAGCCATGGCCGCGAGATGGCGCGCGAGTTGAAAGCGGCAGGTCATCAGGTGAAGACCGGCGAGCGGACCCTGGCGGCGCTGTCCATCGTGGTCGGTGTGGCGGTGCTCCGCGAAGGTTCCGAAGTGGTGCTGTTCCTGTACGGCATTGCGGCGCAGGGCGGCACGACCGCCGGCGGCATGGTGGCGGGCGGCGCGGCCGGCCTGGCGGCAGGCGGCGCGGTGTCCGCCCTGATGTATTTCGGCCTGCTCACCATTCCGGCGGGACGGCTGTTCCAGGTCACCAGCGGTCTGATCACCTTGCTGGCGGCGGGTATGGCGGCGCAGGCGGTGCTGTTCGTGCAGAATGGCGGATGGCTGGAATTTTTTACTGCTACGGTGTGGGACACCTCCTGGCTGGTGAAGGAAGACAGCCTCACCGGCCGGTTGCTGCACACCCTGGTGGGCTATAGCGAGGCGCCCAATGGCGCGCAGCTGATCGCCTATGGCGCCACCATTGTGATGATCCTGGTGCTGATGCGGCTGGTTCCCCAAGGGAACAGGAACGCCCACATAAAACACGCCTAAAATTGCATTGTTTGTGGAACCGCGATGGTAAGGCGGGGGCGGTAGCGTGCTGACGGGGCACGACGAGTACCGTAATGGGGCAAGAGCAATCACGCGAGGAGTCCGCGACCTACGACCTGCTGCTGGAAACAGCGCGGGCGATGGTGCTGCGCGGCGACAACAAATTCTCCATCGCGAGCTTGTGCGCGGAGGCGGGTGTCGAACGCGCCCAGTTCCGCGAACACTTCACCGGCAAGACGGCGCTGATGGCGGCGCTGATGCAGGAACGCCCCGCCGAACCCGCGACGGCTGCAGCCGCCGCCACACCCATCCCTAAGGCGGAGACAACGGTCGAGCCGGTAGTTTCCACACCCGACGCCTGGCTCGAACGCCGTCTTAGGGTCTTTGAACGCGCCTTGAACGCGCTAGAGGCCAAGGCCGAGGCCAATGCGCGCGAGCAGGCCCGCGCCATCGCGCTGCTGGAAGAGCGGCTGGCCGGTGTGCCGCAGGCATCGATCAGTGTGCCGCAGGCGAAAGTGGAGCAGCGCGCCGCGCCCCGCGATGTGCCGCGCGACATCGTGGTGCAGACGGTGACGGCGAGCGTACCGGTGGAAGCGCCGCAAGCTGCCCAGGCTGAAGCCGGGCCGGGCGCGGAGCCCGAGATTGCGCCGGAGAAGACGCCGGTGCCGGAATTGCCGGCGCTTGCGCCGCTGCCGGTGACCGCGATTTCCAAGGAAGAGATGGCGGACGTCTTGCAGAACGCCCGCGAAGCGGCGCGCGCCGCCGCCGCGGTGATCGCCGAGGCGCCGGCGCCGGACAAGACGATACGGGCGCGCTGGCTGGCGATCGGGGCGCTGGCGCTGGTGGCGCTGTTCCTGTGTATCGGGCTGACCTTGGGCGATACTGCGGGGGCCTCGCAGTTGCAGGGCAATGGCGTCAGCAAGCGGCAGGTTGCCAATACCGGCCTGGCGCGCACCATCGCGCTGGCCGATTACGGCGATGCCAGGGCGCAGTCCAGGCTGGCTTTGGCGTATCTGCGCGGGCAGGGCGTGGACAGCGATCCCAGCGCGGCGCTGCGCTGGAGCGCGGCGGCGGCCAAGGCGGGCGAGCCGGTGGCGCAGTATCTGCTCGGCGCGCTCTATCAACAGGGCGACAAGTTCAAGGCCGATCCGGCACTGGCCTTTGCCTGGTTCGCCAGCGCTGCCGCCAAGGGCAATCTCAAGGCGATGCACAATCTGGCCATCGCCTATGCGCAGGGCCTGGGCACGGACAAGGACGAAGCCAAGGCGGCGGAATGGTTCACCCGCGCCGCCGAGCGCGGTTATGTCGACAGCCAGTTTGACCTGGCGGTGCTGTATGAGCGCGGCACCGGGGTAAAAGAGGATCTGCGCCAGGCCTTGAAGTGGTATGCCATCGCCGGCCTGGCCGGCGATGCGCCGTCCAAGGAACGCGCCGAAGTGCTGCGCGGGCAACTCAAGGCGGCAGATGTGAAGCTGGCGGCCAATGCGGCGCTGAGTTTTTCGCCCTTGCCGGCGCTGGGCGAGGCCAACAGCCTGTAGAGCGCGCCGACTACTCCAACGGCCTGAACCCGTTCCTGGCTAAAGAATCACCCTTGGCGAACGAGCGGCATCCAGCTTCCGGGACACCCATGCTGCGCGAATTTCTGTATTACCAATGAGCCGTTCCTTATCCTGAAATACTTCGAACATGTCGCCCTCGTGGCGTATCCAAAGATAATGGGATCGTTCAATCGCGCCTAGAAAGCTATGGAATATCTCTTCCAGCTGAAATGATCCGCGTCGATACTTCAGTACAAATTCCATCTGCTCCGCGAGGTCCTGTTTTTGAAATCGAGCACGGTTAGTCGTGTTTACCCATCGCGGTCGCAACATCATTCGATTTCTTGAAGCGCGAATAGGACAGGAGAAGTTTCTGGTCTGGCTTGCAGCCGTTTGCCCGGCAATATTGCCGAAAGTCATCGTAAATGATTTCTGTGAGAAAAACGGTCAGGCCGCTGTTGCGCGCCCTTTCAATTTGATTTGAGAGCGCGCCGGTCCATTCGGCAAATGTCACACCGGGACCGATTTCCATGTCGCGCCGGAAATTGTCAAAATCCTCACGGGCTATAAACGGCAATATATGATCGCTTTTGATAATCCCCATCGCCAGTCCCCACACCCCTGGGTGCGTTCTAATTGGATTGTGAACAGCCCAATTTGATCTGGATCAATTTGCGGCGCGAAGCGGTTTGGGGCTCGGTGAATCGAATCGAGGGCGACGTCCTATTTCAAGCTTAGGATATAAGCGAAGACATTTTCCCTGTCCTCGCTTCGCAGTATCAGGTTCGGCATGCTGGGATGTGGTGTTTCGAACCAGACATGCAGCTTTGTTGCCGTCATTCCCGGTGACCTCGCCAGACTGTGGAAGCTGGGGGCGTAGCGATTGGGCGAATGAGCCTTATTTCTGCCCACCGCATGGCACTGAGAGCAGGCGGCCTCGGCGAAATTCTCTCCCTGGCGCGCATCACCCCCGGTTTGCGATCTGGCGCTGTGGGGCATCAGGACCAGCGCGGCAATGATCAGGGCGTAGATATTCTTCACGTTGGTCCTGCCTTTTCGTCCATTTTTCAACGGTATCGCGAACGGCGCCTTGCGCTCGCGCAAATCTGCCGATCCTTGAAAGGGGCCATCTTGATCCTGATCAATGTCAAAGACGTTGACGATATGCGGATGCTGAAGATTGGCGATGGACCGGGCTTCGACCATCAACCGCGCCACGGCCCGCTCGCGCTGGGTAAACTTGGGCAGCAGACGCTTGAGGGCGACTTCCCGGTGCAATTTCCGATCCCGGGCCCGGTAAACCACCGACATGCCGCCCCGGCCCAGCTCATCGATGACCTCATATTGCTCCTTATTACCCACCAAACTCAGCACCTTCGGCCCCGCTCCGCCGGAATCAGAATCCAGGATGGTGACGTCGAGACCGGCGGACGCGCGGGGCCGCGGAGGCTCCTGATCGGGCAGTGTCCGCTCGCTCAGGGACAAGCCGAGGCCCGGCGCGGTTGACTGCAACGCGACGCCACACCCGCTGCAGAAACGGGAATGGCCGGCGTTTTCGAAACCACACTGTGGGCACTTGAGCATGTTCCCCGGCTGCGGCCTAGCTTGGATTAT
>Ga0118677_10004230_pt1 | contig 26386 bp, 18 predicted proteins | sample AliMusrvi5mmetaG_FD_86154 | JGI IMG/M metagenome (GOLD analysis project Ga0118677, IMG submission 86154) | reverse complement strand
TAAAGTGGTTGCCGCCAAAATCACGCTTGTCCAAAAGAATAATAATGCTATCAATTCAAACAATTAATGGCTGGTTTTGAACTGCCCATAACTGGCTGGTTTTAAAGTGCCCGGTGACAGGGAGAGCAATCGTGATTGGCTAGTACCCTCGTTTCGCAAACTCATGGCACATCTTCCGAGCCATTTCGAAGTTTAGGCAGAACCCCATTTCGACAGACCGATCTGCGCCAGTGCTTGTGCCGGGGAACCTCCGCGGCCAGACGATCCAGATTTACTGCCATGCCATCCGAACGCATGGCAAGGTGCTCATGTAGCGGGAACATTCGAAGGAGTACGAGAACAGGTGGGCGAACCGCTACGTCGGGTCGCGATATTGACTGCTGCTGTTACAGAGTTTTTAGCTCAACAAAAATAGCCCGCCCGCAAGTTTCAAAAGAAAACGACTGCTTTTCCTGCTGATAGTGTTCCGGAGAAGCTTTCTCTCAGAAGTAGTTTGTTGTCACTGAAACCCTGGCCTATCCCCGTTAAGAAGGGAGGCCTAGGGGTCGATCCTGAAAAACCACCCGCCAATCGAGCAGTTCCTTGGCCATAAGATCGATTACTCTCTCAGCACACACACGCAGGCGTTGTGAGTTCAAAGCATTCGCGTCGGCCTTCACGCTGGCTAAATCCAACTGAAGGCGGGTAAGCGCATCGTGCATGGCCCGCGACCGCTGGGCCATCCGTTGAGCCTCACTTTGGCTACGAATTGCGGCGAATGCAGCCCCGAGAGCCGGCAAAACGGCACATGCCGCAGTCAAGCAGTGGGGAGACAGCCACTGGAATACCCAGCATCCTCCTATCCAAAGATGTCCCGCATGAAGCACACAGGCAATGAGCGTAGCGACGAACAACCAGTCGCCGGTTCGGTGCAGGCGGTGATCCAGCTTTGTGAATCGCAGCACCACAGATTTGTGATAGTCGCGCTGCTCATGCAGTAAGCTTTCCCGCCAAAATTCTTGGCTCGATTTAAGATAGGCATGGGTGAGCTCCACTGGAATTACACAGGCGGCCCGTTCAATGGCTCTATAGTGCCAGTGCATCCAAGTGTGTGCCGGATCCCCGTAACTGGCGAGATGACCAGCATAGACAGCCTGTGCTCCACCCCCGCCAAACAGGCTCAGGCATCGGGCCAGTCGCAACCGTTCCGCCAGAGTGCGATAGTCGATCCACCGCTCATGCCATCGTCGGCGTCGGCCGACATTCGTCAGCGTCAGGATACCCACGATGACCAGTAACTCGGCGACAATCCATGGCGGCTGATGCTTCTCCTCCATCGAAAATGCGACGGAAACCAGAGCTAAAGCTACAGCGACTGCCCCCAGAAGGTAGTTCATGAGAAACGCGCTCCGGTAAAGATTCCCGTAGTACATGGACAAACCATTGGCCCATGCATAGTGTGGCGCATACCGAACATCAACCCAACGGCGTGTCTGTTCCTCCATCGGGGCGTCCATCGGCGTACCCGGGTCAGATTTCTTCTCCGCCCAGTCAAGGCATGAAGTGCGGCGCTCATTCGCTTCGAAATCGTCCACGTGAAACGACAACAGAGACTGGACGATTCCTCTTTGTGACATAATCTCCCCGCATAAGACATTGCGGAACACAGACCACCATCCGTGCAGTGCATTCCAGCCCTTTTGTTCCTCTCCAAAATATGCCCGGCGAAGGTGTTCCTCACATTCCCCGTATGAACCGAACCTCAAGTCCGGAGGGATCAATAAATCCCGGACCAGTTGCATAAGCCGTTCGTTCTCACTGGTGATGCTATCGGGATGTTCCAATAGTCGCCACCGTGGCAGTTTCAGTTGCCAATCGGCAGGCCCCTCCCATGGCACCCAGACGACAGGGATGCCGCGCCGCAATGCCTCCGTCACGACCTCGCTAGTCCCGCCAGGGCCATGCGATTGTCTTCCATCCCACACCGCGATCAGAAGATCGGTCTGATTAAGGACCGACCGACCGACTGCTTCATAAGAATGATTGTCGGGCTTGCGGGCACCTTCGGCATCGGAACCTACCTCGCCATCCAGTTCCAAGACGGCACTCGCCAATGACAGGAGTCGGTCGAACTCGGATCTGGCCTGTGGATTTGCAACGAAGTCCTTTCTGTATTCGTCCCGACCAAAAGGCAGAATAGCTTGCAGGTCGTACCCGAGTTTCACGGCCTCATCCGACACCCACTGGTCGGCGCCTTCCGCAAGCGCCGAGACGATCCGCAGCGTGCCCTTTGCGTTTGCGTCGCTGCCGGACCGCGCCGCTGAGCAGTCAAAAAGGTCCGTGTTCGTTTCCGCCACGCCGTTGAAAGCTTCCTGTATGACCACGCACACCTGCGCGACCGTGGCCCGGATTGCCGCTGCGTCGGGGTATGGGCGTTTCAGTTCTGCGGGGGATCGGCCCACAGGCTCTGGCTTGTGGCCCGTGACTCCGATGCGCAGAGCCAATGGTGCACGAGGCACTCCCGCCTCTGGCAACCTATCTCGCACCATATTGGCATCCTCCTTAGCGACAAAATGTACGTTTGCACTAGTATTAATTTTTCTCACGCCAGTCATCTGAGTGGGAGTCAAGCAGACCCATTCTGCAAGTCCAATTCAAAAGTTGCTGGTTCTCGCCCATGACGGATACCTTAGCCATGCCACGCTCGCGCTCCCAGCCAAGGTAACCCTGGGTCGGGAACTGCCTATGAGCTTAGCGTCGTCGCACACTGACATTGGGAGGCCACGCGTCTACAATGTCCGCGGAATAACAGCAGGCTTATCCAGCGGGATGTTGGGGAAGTGGACGTAATCCATCTGGAGCAAAGCCTGGGGTCGGCAATGTGTTAACAGTCTGGCCTCCGGCTTCGTTGCCAAGATTACCACACGCATCGACAGCCGAATTTACAACGGCATCGACAGCAGCACTTATCAACAATCCCAATATTCCATTGTTGTTACCGTTACTCGAGTCTTTCTGAAAATCCCATTTGTAATGCCAGACAACGGCATCCGTGGTTGTTTCGATCATCCGGCTCGTACCGGCGACATGGACTTTTGTATTGAGAACTACATATTTTGATTCCCAAGTGTCTATTTCAGAATAGAGAACCATGTCGGCCTTGAGATCCTTGCCTATTTCACTAGCTTTGAGCTTTGAGAGATTACTCAATAAGACACCTCGTGAAGACGCATACGTGACTACTTTGTCTGCGCTGATGACCACGAAGTTATTTTTGGTCAACGCCTCCTCACACGCTTTGTTGAAAATGACGGGCGCGTCCGGATGCTCAGTCTTATTGCCACTCGGCATAACGACAACACGTATGGGCGCACGCTGGAAATAAGAATACCAAGGGGTTTTGTTTGTGGCACAGCCTTGGGTTAGTATTAACGATACACCAACCGTGATGCCGATGAAAAAGTTCTGCGCGAAGTATTTTGTTTTCATTATTGGAGTACCTGTTCGAATTTCGGATCAGCAATAATCTGCCGAATGGCCATGTGTGTTACTTCCTGAGCGTCATTTGTTGTAACCCCAAGAACTATGCATATCCCCCGCTTCTCGAAAAGCAAATCTCCTGTAGGAGCATATAGTTTGGCATCGATCGTCCATTGCGAGCCTGTAAGCCATAGCAATTCCGTTCCTAAATATACTGCATTTTCTGACTTGTTGGCTTTTTCTGCAATGACCTGCTTTATACTGTCAAAGCTGGGGCCAAAGGTGAACTCCGGTCGAATGGGATTTACACTGGACACTTTAAGTTCTTGCTCGATGGCATCCGTTGCATATGTCCATGGCGTAAAACTGGGATCCAGAAGTTTACGGCATTCAGGCACAACACTGTCGATCGTGGGGCAAAGGTAAAACTTCTTTGCCGTGTGCAACGAGATGGCGCCATAGCGGTCTTGGGCTGGTTTGTACCGCTCGGCCGAGTATTTAGATGTTGTCGCACAACCTCCTGACAACAGAACGATGGCACTCAAGACCAAAGTGAACCCGTGGAAATGCAGAGAGTTTGTATTCATTATTTGTTATCCAAACTTTGATCGATCAGTTTATCCACAAATTTGCTAATTGCCGCCCGCAATGCATTTGCAGCCATGGTCTCGTCATATCCCGACGATGCGCCAAAACCCAAGACTTTTGAACTGGCATCTTCGGCAACACCCCTTCCGCTTTCGGACACAATGATCCGTCCGGTTGCAACTTCCACGAGGCGTACGTCGACTGTCGCTTCCGCCATTTGTCTCACTTTCGAACCGAAGAACAACGCCTGGTTACGAACAGTGTGATAGCCGAAACTTGACACCGTGCCAATAACCACGAAATCCAAACCTGCTTTTTTGCCAGCAATGGCCGCTGTTTCGGCATTTACGGCACTGGTAGCGGCAGGCTGTTGCTCCGCGATGATGCGATGAAGTTTCTCCCGCTCGTACAATGCGAACTGCCCTGAGCGGTCGAGATAGGTTGTCAGCACACTAGCTGCACTGCGTCCGATGCGGCCAGATCCATAATCGGTCTGGTCATCAAATTCCAGTACGGCTATTTTCTTCCGCTGTTCCATCGGCAATGGTTGTCTCGAACTCGTCCATCCTGATTGGACAGCTTCCTCTTGTTTTGTTATCTGGGAAGAATAGCAGCCAGCCATCAGAACTAATGCCATCCCTGTAGTTGCTTTTGATAAGAAATGTTTATTCATCTTGATACCATTACCCCCATTTGTTGATATACAATTTGTAACTTTCTCTGATTATACCGACACCATTATTAGCCAACGCTTTCTTATTGAATGCGTCACTACTGTCCGGTTTAAAACCCTTGAAAACATTGTTGATTGTGAGTGTCATGCTCTTGAATTTGTAACGATTGTTTAGCAAAGGCCTGTAAAATGGGTGTTTTCTCGAAAATGGTGAGATCTAAAATCTGTAGAATGGTGTACGGGCTGTGCGATAGGTGAAACCGTTTTTTGAAAATGGCTACCATGACGTATACGGAGATGGCGATCCAGACCTGAGTCTTGACGGCATTCTCGCTGACACCAAAGAAGGCTTTGATATGAAGATGTTGCTTGATCCATTTGAAGAACAGTTCGACTTGCCAGCGAGCCCGATACAAGCGGGCAATTGTCAGTGCCGGGAGATCCATGTTGTTGGTCAAAAAGATAAGTCGTTTCTTCGTATCCGGATCCAGAAAGCCTATACGGCGCAGTGCATCGGGATACTCCTGGATCGATCGAACCCCCGAAAGGATGACAGTCTGATCGAACCTCAGTCCAGACGCTTTGTCGACCAGGCTCGAATAGCGCCGTTCGAGTTGAGTGTTGCTCTTGCTTCGAGTCACAAAGAAGGCCCCGTGGCGATGAATTCGATGAAGACGGTCGAAGTCCAAATACCCTCGATCCATGATGTAAAAAGAGCCGGCATCGAACTGAAGCTGATCCAGAATATTGACGTCGTGAACCTTGCCGGGAGTAATAATGACAACGGTTGGATAGTTCCCTTGCAAGGCCAGAAGCGTGTGAAGCTTCACCGCCGCTTTCGCGCGACGAAACTTCGCCCACGGGAACAGCGCGAGACACAAATCGATGGTGGTCGAGTCCAGCGCGAAGGCTGTTTGGTCCAGTTCTATGCCGAACGTCTCTCCCGCATACAGCGTAGAAGCATCCCGAATCAAGATTTGCGCAAAGTCGCCAAAGATACGCCAATCCCGAGTTTCGTTTGCGCCGGCCAAAGTACTGCGTGCCCCAGTCGAACGAATGCCCGAATGATAAAGTTTTTCGGATTGCACCTGAAGGCCCAAGGCAATTTCCCGCAAGCTTTCCATCCCCGTAATCTGAGCAAACATCATGATCAGATATTGATCCCAGCAGCTCATCCTTCGGATACGATGATTGCCACGATACCGTTCGACACACCGATTGAATTCGTGTCTGGGCAACTGGTCGGTAAGTTGGGCGAAGACGGTTCGTCCTTGGTTCATGAAGAATCTCCCGTTTATTTGTCAAGGGAGAAAGCATCATAATTTTGGACGAAAATTGAAATCGAAAACGCTTGCGACATCGCTTTCGAGTAGATTCTATAGGGATGAAATGCATGTTAAGCAAAATTAAACCGGACAGTAGTGATTATTTGTCATAAATTGATATTTGTGCCCTACCGAATCATTCATATAAGTGACACTTCGTGTTTAAGTAAGGTGTTGCCCATTCCGAGCCTCTGCGGCAGGCAAACCGTCGCATCACCTCCTATTACAATGAATGCAGAAAGCAACAACGGAACATTAATCAAGCCTTTCAATATACACTTTCTGGATACGGCGAAATTTCCATCAAAGGTGTGAAACACCCACTACCCGCAGGATCCGGATTCCTCTGCAATCTTAATGACCCGAATGTTAATTATTATTATCCTCCTGAAGCGAAGGAACCTTGGAGTTTCGTCTATCTGTGCTTCCAGAATGCAGGTGACTGGGTTCGAGACATGAATGCCTCATTAGGGTACATATACACCATTCCTTCAGATTGCGCTTTTCTCCGACAGATTGAGCGCTTTTGCCAAAAAGAAAATGTCAATCTGGTGCTCTCATTGGATACCGGGGTGAATCTGGTTACACTGCTTTTTTCAGAAATCTGCCGGGCGCAGGAGGGAACGACGACCCGTTCTCACGGACAGCATCTGGTACACCAAGCCATTACTACCATGCAGAACCGGGTGGAATCTTCTGATGGCGCCTCGGAAATAGCCGCCCGACTCGGAGTCAGTGTTGAGCATCTCTGTCGTGTCTTTCGCAGCGAAATGAATATTTCTCCTCTGGTCTTCTTCCAACGACAGAAGCTGAGGCATGCCTCTGCGCTCCTTCGCGAAGGACAGACCCCGATCAAGGAAATCGCCCAGCGCTTGGGTATCAGCAATGTCGCCAACTTCAACCGTCTCTTCCAGCGTCATATGGGTATTCCGCCAGGAAAATTCAGAGACAGTACGGGACCGGTATTCGAACCATTAGAGAAGGAATGAATGGCCTCAGCAGCTAGGACAGGACTTTCCCCTTGAGACAGCCTTCCCGGAAGGGTAAGTTTAATAACTATCGATCATGAACACCAACTCGTCCCTTCAGATTCGGCACGGTGCATCCACTTCCACGGATGCACATCTCGCCGTAGACGAAATTCGACATCTCATTCTCCAAGATCAGCCGAAACTGATCATGTTCTTTTGCTCCGCCGCCTACGACCTTGCCAAACTCGCGACCGAATTGCGGACCGCCTTTGGTTCCACCCCAACCATTGGCTGTACCACGGCCGGACAACTTGGGTTAGACGGGTTTACCAAGGGCGGCCTCACGGCCATCAGCCTGGCAGGGGATATTTCCGCCCTCCCCTACGCGGTAGATCTTGCCACTGTAGAAAGCGCCGTAACGGACCTTGTCTACGAAACCACACGGGTGAATGAGGCTCCTCACGATCTGCATTCATTTGGACTACTGCTCGTGGACGGATTATCCCTGATGGAAGAACAACTTGCATCGCTGCTTTGCCGGCAATTGCCATACTTGCCCATCGTCGGTGGTTCGGCGGGTGATGGTTTGAGCTTCAAGCAGACCCATGTTTATGTAAACGGCGAGTTCCGCACCCATGCCGCAGTGTTCACTCTTTTCCGCACGCGCCTCCCGTTCCGGACCATCAAGTTTGCACATTTTGTACCCACGGACCACACGCTGGTTGTCACCCATTCCGACCCGGACAAACGCGTGGTCTATGAGCTCAATGGCGAACCCGCCACCCAAGTGTATAGCAACCTGATTGGCGTGCCCATGAAGAAACTGGACGCACCGACTTTTGCCCAAAACCCGCTCCTGTTCGGGATGGGCGGGGAGCAATACGTTCGTTCCATCGCCCATGCCAATCCCGATCAAAGCCTCACCCTATTTTGCGCCATCGAGAATGGCATGGTTCTTACCATTGGGCGCGCAGTGGATCCGCTCGCGACGGCGGAAGCCGCTTTCCAACGGATACGGAACGAAATCGGGGAGCTCGCGCTGGTGATCGGTTGCGACTGCATCTTACGTCGACTGGAATTTGAAAACAGCGGTCTGCTGGACACGATGGGCGGTATCATGAAACGTAACCAGGTTATGGGATTTAGCACATACGGCGAACAATTTGACGGCTTACATGTGAACCAAACCTTCGCCGGCTTTGCCATTGGGAACAAGTGACCAGTTGCCTTGCAGCATTTCGTCAGGCTTAAGCTGCTGCATAGTCATCGCCACCGGACTGCTGCCTTCGACTACGTCCAATCCTTCCGGCACAGTCAGCTTCATCGCTAGATTGTGTGCATCGAAGCCGCCGACATTCTGCACTCCCCAGGTAAACGTCACCGGTAGAATGTTGGCATATTGATAGGTGATTTTCTCCGGGAGAGGGGATAGCTCCAGCTTGAGCTGCCCATGTTTCAGTGTGCTATATCCGAGAGCACCGTAGCTGACAATGGTTATTGTCTTTCCCGGCGCCAGCGTGACCGGCTTCCAGTACATCGCCATGGCGGGATCGGAAACTTTTTCGCCTTTGCGCATGAACGCCTGTTTCGGGTTCAGCGCCGGTAGCCAGGAATCGTCCGCCAGCGTACCCCAATCGGCGAAGATCATTTGATCGGGTGGCGTGGCAGCGTTATCACGTAAAATGCCCGTAAAGATCACGCTCGGGTTAATCAGGCTGTCCTGGGCTTGCCAGGTATCCGGGATAGTATTGTCAGCATCGGGAAGCATGATGGGGGCAGTAAGGGCATTGGTGTGGAGCAGCATCAAGGCACTGTTGTTGTCACCGCAAACGACATTGAGCATCACGCGCATGCCGACGTCATGATTGACAGTGCCGCGATTGGTCAGGGTATAGGTAATACCCACAGTATCGAGCATACGCGTATAGGCGCCGCGGAGCAGGCTTAACTGTTGCGACACCTCCACATCACCAATCTTCTCACGATAGTCGATCTGGTTACCGGTGACGGCTGGTCCAGTGAGCGTGACGCCGGTCGGCAGACCTTTTCCCGCGCGATTTTTGCTCGGACCGCCGACGAGATAATTGACAGTATCGAGTTGCAGTGTGGTATAACTCGACCAGAGTTTTTTGCCGCCGGAGATCAAAGGTTTATTTTGTCCCCGCAGTTGTTCGGGGTCACCACCGGTGGTGGCTATGGCAAAACGTCCCAGCTCTTCATTTGCACTAGCGCCATTGTTGACGAGCACACGAAGGAAAGGACTTTCGATAGTCAATGGCGCCTGTGGCACCTGCGCAAGCACGCTGCGGCAGCACACTAAACAGAGCATGACCATTAAATAGAGCATCATTGAGCGCATATAAATTACCTTACAATATTACGTCACTCGCGTCCGGATTCACCGTTGAACGACAACCTAATTCCATTCAACCTAAACCGGCCAAGCCGGAACCAATAGACCGATCAACAATATAGAGTGTGTAATCTCCAAGGCTGAACTGGTCTTGTTGGTATCTACTCGGTGAAATGCTCCTTGTTCATATAAGGGTAGTCGTCTTTATTTGAGGCTAATTCTATACTAAACGTTGAGCTTTTCACCGAGAGATACTATATCCTTTCAACTCCTGGGAGGAACGGGACAGTCGATGCGAATACCCGTAATATGTTCCATCGCGATATCCGCCGTCTTCGGCAATTGCTGGTCGGCGCCCATCAAATTTGGCGGAAAGCCGCCGAATTCACCGTTGTCTACTTTAAATTCGACACCCACGCGTTCTCCGAGACGTGTCATATAATCGGCGCCTTTGAAATCATCTTCACTATAACGCGGGTGCAAGTAGCCCATGAAGAGCGGCGCCATGCCTTGCCAGGAAGGATCGCTGGCATAAAACTCGCTGACCACCATACAGGAATTGGAAAAACGCGCTTTCGTTACCTCTTCTTTATTATCCTCCGTGCAGAGCACGAGCCGGAAGCCTCCAGGATTGCCTTGCGCGCGAACGGAGATGTCCAACGTACCATTTTTCGACGAGCTCAGTCGTCCAACCCCTGTGCCGGCCGTATCAGCCAGCGGGCCAATACCGCGAACCGGCACCAATACCTGACCGATGATCGTTTCGTGATTCTGCCAATCCCGGGCTTTCACAAAACCACCATAGGTATTCTCGAAGGTATAGGTTTGCGGCATATTTTTCAATTGCTGCACACTGATGATGAAGACATCGCCTTTGGTCGGGGTATACTTTGCGATTGCGGACAGTGGCTTCATATCATCATTGACGGCCAGATATACCGGATTCCCCTGGAACGGCGTCAGGGTATCACCGAAGATACCTTTCGCGGTCGGCATATCCGTCTGGATGGCCGCGGCTTGCATCGATGCCGGCAAATTGGCAAGCGGCTCACGATTTTCGCTCTTTTTCTGCGCGGGCAACAAATAAAAGACTGTCCCGGTCTGTGTCGCCTTATCGTATGAAGTGCGGATCGAAATAGAATTCACGGCAGTTGAGGCGACGCTCCCCGCTAATGACCAATTCGGGGGCAACTTCTCTTCCACCCCCAATTTCTCGGTTGGCGTGAGGACATGGCCTACCGGTTGCCAGGTGATGCCCTGATCGCGAGACACGGCGATAATGCCATTCATTTTGTTCTCGATTTTCAGGCGAAACTGCTCGACTTTCGGCTGATTCATTAACGTCACGGGGCCAGGATTTCGTCTGTGGCCAATAGTGCCGTTACTGGAGAGAGGCAAGAAATCCTGGATCTGTTGCACAATAGCTTCAAGTTTATCAAGACGATTATTCATCTCCTGGTTTTCGCGTATTTGCTTAAGCATCGTCGCGATTTCATCTTGCGTTTGCTTGGTTTTATTGGTGATTTCATTCTCCAGGTCATCGTGTTGCTTCTGCATGTCCGCTTGCAGGTCGTCAAACTTCTTTTGATGCGTTTCCTCAAGCTTTTTCATGCCTGCTTGCAGATCATCATATTTCTTTTGTCCCGTTTCCTCAAGCTTTTTGAGCTGTTCTTTCAGTTCAATCAGTGTTTTTTGCTGCAATGTATCGATTTTCGTATCCAGTTTGCTTATGGTATCCTGCAGCATGGATATGGCGATATTGAGTTCAATACGCGCGCGCGCCAGATCTTCATGCAGCACGTAGTTCGCTTTTTCTAACTCAGTAACGCGTACGGAGAGTGCATCGACTGTCTCAGCAGCCACCACAGGTACGCACAGGCAGCAACAGATGGCGATCAACAATATTTTAGTGCACATCAGGTATGATCTCCTCAACAATTATATCAGTGCCTCGTGAGGCACGCATTGCAGTTTGCAAGAACAGAGCATGTTCGTAAAAAACAGCGCCTGTTCGATTTGATTTTTCAATAGTGGGCAACACCCACTTTGGGACAGACTCTACTTAATCGCCGTAGCATCTGTCCGCACGACTTCGACCTCGCCGTTCTTCATATCTTTCGAGATATCCACCGGTCGTTTGTCACCCGACTTGCTGATTAATTCGGCCTTGGTAAACTTCAGCGTGGAGATACCTGATTTCACGGTATAGAATGACAACGTCGCCAGGTTCACTTCCCATTGGGTGAGATCGGCCACATGTTTCCCCTGGTCATCAATACGTTGCCCGCTAAAAGTGAGTATCCCTTTGGCGATTTTCGTTTTATCAACTTTCCACTGTAATGGACGATCTTTCCCATTAGCGACATCAACGATATCGCGACCTCGCGAGACATCGAGCAGATGAATGATGGCCGGATCGAACTGGATCATCAAGCTGAAGCCGGAGAAATCTGTTGCCGAATTCATGTTCACTTCGACGATGACCGGCTTGGGTTCATCGGCGCCAAATAATACGCGCTGTTTATCTGGTGCAAATATGAAACTCGACTTCGGTACGATCACATTGATCTCTCGGCTGACGTGCGACGTTTCGAAGTTCGTACTGTTCACGGACAGCGACAACTTCTTTTTCCCGCCGGATTTACCGTTGGGCATTAGCACCCAACTGCCTTGCAGCATTTCGCCGGGTCGCAATTTATCCTTATTAATCTTCAATGGACTGCCGCTGCATAATTCCAATCCGTCCGGCGTCGTGAGTGTTAATACTATGTCTCGTCCCTCGTATTTGCCGGTATTCTGTAAGTAACCGGTAACCGTAATAGGCTGCGTCCGCTCATCTTCGAAAGTCGCCTCTCCGGGTGCAGTCAAACCCAACGTGGTCTGATCGTGTCGAATGACATCGATATAACCGATGCCGTAGTAGGTGACATAGGTGATCGTCTTCCCAGGTTCCAGGACGACCGGCCGCCAGAGCATTGCCATGGCAGTATCAGGATCATTTTCGTTTTTGCGAATGAATCCTTGTTTCGGGTTCAGCTCCGGCTGCCAGGGATCGTCCGTCAACGTACCCCAGTCGGCAAAATATATTTCATTGGGCCGCGTGGCTATATCGCTATGCAAAGATCCCTGCGAAATCACTGTCGGGGTGGTCAGGTTATCGAAGGCCTGCCAGTAATCAGGAATTGTCTGATCTTTATCGGAGATTTTCAGGGGGTCTTTGAGTTCCAGTGTGCCGACACGCATTGGAGCGCCATCATTATCACCACACATGGTGTCGAGCAATATGCGCACACCGACGTTATGTCTGATCATCCCGCGATTGGTGAGGGAGTAGCTGATGCCGACGGTGTCGTGCATACGCGTGCTCGGGCCGCGGACAAAACCCAACTTTTGCGTCACCTCAATATCCCCGATTTTTTCGTTATAGTTGATCTGGTTCTCGGCTACAACCGGCCCACTAACCGTAGTGCCGTAGTGCAGGCCTTGCCCGGTTCGCCTATTGGTCGGCCCGCCGACGGCATAGCAGGCGTCATCGAGCTTCACCGTGGTATAACTCGTCCAGGGTTTATTGCCGCCATAAATCAAGCGTTTATCCTTACTCTTCACTATGTCGGGATCACCGCCAGTTGTCGTGATGGAAAAACGCCCGACTTCATTCGGACCGCCGTTCACAACTACGCGCACGAACTCATTTTGAATAGTGATCGGCGGCTTGCCGTTTTCAGGCGTACGCGGCGTTTCAGGCACATGAGTCGCCGGCGCCTGGATCGAGGGTGTTTTCACCGCGGGTTTTATGATGGGTGCATGCGCGTTGGGTTGTTGCGCAAACGCAATGTGCAACCACAACAAACAGATCATAGCGATAATCGAGATTGTCATCGAGAAGCTGCGCATGTTAACTCCTTTTGCAACTCACTTGATCGTCGGAAATAGTAAACGTCAGTGTAATTTCACCACCAAAGGTCTCACCCGTGTCGAGTTTACCTGCTTTCCCTTTCCACTTCCTGGCGACGCTCATGGCTTCCTGGTCTAAGTTCGTGCCGGTACTTTTCACCAGCACAGGGGTAATTTTACCCTCCCCATTGATATTCAGGTGGATAATCACTATCCCGTGCAACTCATTTTCCAGGTCATCTTTGGTTAATTGCCAGCTTGTTGGCCCAGACGCCGTGACTTCCGCCACTTTCTTGGGAACAGGCGGTTTCACCGGCGGCGGCAGTTCACCCCCGGGCGGTCCGGATGGCAGTGAATATGAAGCTTTCGGATCCGTGACGAGCGGCGGCGTATATGCCGGCTTCACCGGCGCATTCGGCTTCGTCGGTCCGACATAATGTGGGTTCGGCGTATACGTTTTTGTCGGAGGTGGTTTTACCGGCGTATGCGTCACCCGCTGCGGCGGAGGTGGGACAACTTTCTCCTTCGGCGGTGGCTTTGGCAACGGCTTGGGCACTGGTGGCGGAGGAGGCGGCGGCGGCTTCACCAGGGTCACTGGTTTGGGTGTGACAATCTGAATGTTTATCAGCTGTGCTTGAGGCGGTGGTGGCGGCAAATGCACGGTCTGTAACAGCAACAACAACAGCCCGTGCGATACTACTGAAACTGACATACTATAAAAATATTTATTCATCGCTGATGACTTTCTCCCAACAAGGATAGCAACGGAGAAAAATGCATTCTGCACTACCCTAACCGGCTAAGCCGGCACCAATAGACCAAGCAACAGTGTATCCTCCAAAGTTGATCTGGTCTTATTGGCCCTACGAGCCGCAACATCGTAAAGCGAGCTGTCAGCGAAAAACGGGGACCCACCTTCGCTAAAGCTACGGCGGACAGGCTGGTACACATTTTCCACATCTCCCTTATGCAACGCGAGACAGTTTCATTGAAAATGTGTTACCTGTCCCCGCTTTTCGCGTCGGTTTTGTTTGCCGCTCTCTTATAGCCTAGCCCGGATTATTCATGAAACGTAAGGCATGCCGGGCTAGTTGAGCATTATTCGAAATAGTTATGAATAATGCAGGCTAGAGCGGTGTGGCATCTTTATCAAGCTGCGTGGACAGCGAGACTTTGACCAGTCCGACTTGCGATGCTTTGTCAATGGCAGTAATGATGTACTGGTACGGTACCTTTGCGTCTGACTTTACGATCAGTTGCTCGGTATTATTCTTCTGTGCTTTGTCTAACTTGAGCACGGAAGCCAGCTCTGCCGGGCTGATGCTGTTGATGGGATCATCGACGTAGTAGAGCGGGGCGTGATTCGCATCAACATATTTGACATAGACCGTCACCGGCGTCGGTTGCTTGACCGGTTGGACCGGACTTGCTTTCGGCAAGATGATATGCAGCGCGTTCTCGTTGAACATATTCGCCGTCACCATGAAGATAATCAACAACACCAGACAGACGTCGGTAAAGGGGGTGATATTGATGCCTGAAATCTGCTTATGGGCGGCTTGCAAAGGCTTTGATCGAATCATTCCACCGTCTCCACTTGTGTCTCGGGGTGTTTATCGGCACTGTGGAGCAGTCCTTCCGTTGGCGGCTCCAGTGCCGGCTGATGCAACAGGCCCAGCAGGAAATTACCCCATTTTGTGCTGAAGTGATCCAGTTCGCGGCGATAAGTTTCCACCCAGGCGCCGCACCAGTTATTTGCCACTACCGCACAAATCGCGATGCATAGACCGGCTGCGGTGGCGATGAGCGCCTCCGCGATGCCTCGGGAGACAACGGTGGGATTGTTGCTGCCCTGTTGTGCGACATCCTCGAAAGCGCGCATAATTCCGAGCACCGTACCGAACAACCCGATGAAGGGGGCAATATTCCCGATGGTGTTCAAAATCGGCAGCGGACGGGTGGCATGCGCGATTTCATCTTCACAGGCAATTGTCAAAGCATCGGCGACTTCCTGCGCGCAGGTTGGCCGAGGATCAAGACTGGCTTTCGCAATGCGCGCATATGGACTCGATATGGTCTCCAGCAAACTGATCGCCTCGGACCATTGATTTAATGCGAGAAAGTCCTGGACGCGAGTCACTATTGACCTGGACATCTTCTTTAGTTGCGCATATGTCCAGAGGCGCTCAACGACCACACCGAGGACAAGGAGCGAACAGATGCCCAGAGGGATCAACGTAATTCCCCCCTGCATGATTAACGACAACACGGATTGAGACATAGTGTGTAACTCCTGGCTAAAAATTATTGCGGGCTGCTAGCCTGCATTATTCATAACAATTTCGAATAATGCTCAGCTAGCCCGGCAGTCCTTACGTTTCATAAATAATCCGGGCTAGCACAATGTACTATACCATACTTCGATATGCTTCTAATCTACGATCAAAGACTTAAAGCGATTATTGACTATAATATTACACTGAATAACAACAGATTGTAAATTTGAGTTCGATTCTACTCTAAAGTGAGCCTTGCCCACAACCCAAAAAGTCAATACAACCTGGCTTTGTTTATTACAGATCCTAAAATCTGCAAATTAGTAACCATACCCCTTGATTTGTGCTCAAATATGGTGTATACTACCCTATGATTATAGTAACCATAGGAGCGCTGAAATGGGCTATATCGTGAAACAACCCTATCGCACGAAGACCTATGTCTTATTCGCGACGAACCAACATATTCCTGGCAAAGGGGCCAGGCAACATCGTCGCTATTTGGGGGCCTTAGACATCACCACCAATACGCTCATTCTGGGCAAGCAGGTGCCAGAACCGACCGACGAAGTGCTGACCGCCTTAACGCGCGCAGGGATTCAGTATACTGGACGACGGCAAGTCGCCCATCTCCTGTCCCGCGCGGGTGTGTTCCCGGCGTCCGCAGGAGACTACTCGGCCTTGTCTGCGAGCCCGACAGCCCTCCTCCGCCTGCGCACGGTCGAACAGGTGGGCGATGTGCATATGCTGTTAGCACTCGCCGACCAGATCGGCTTGGCGGCGACCCTGCATCAGGTGTATGGCGCCTCCGTGGGACGGGCACTTCTCGTCCTCGCCCTGCATCAAGTAGCGACCCATGATCCCTTCTATCTCGCGGCGTCCTGGTTCGACCAACTCAGCGCGACCCTCTGGCCGCCGGACATTGATGGCACCTCGCCCGGCTTGTCACGGTTGCTCAACCAGGTGGGGGCGGATGCCCGGCTCAGGGAGCAGTTTTTTACCGCCTGGATTCATCGCTGTGGCACTCCCCGGGCCGTGATTTGTGATACCACCTCTCTCTCGACGTATTCCCGCCTGCTCGCAGAAGCGGAATGGGGGTATAATCGGGACCATGAGCCATTGCCCCAAGTGAATGTCGCCTTGGTCGTCGCTCGGGAGCCGGGATTACCGTTACTGTTTCGCCTGTTGCCCGGCAGTCTCCCCGATGTGGCGACGCTGCAGCACACGGCGACCGTGTTGCACGCCTGTGGCTTGTCTCAGTTTGCCTTTCTCCTGGACAAAGGCTTCTATAGTCAGGCCAATCTGCACGCCCTGCTGCACGCCCACTTGAGCTTTCTCCTGCCGGTGCCGTTTCGGGTCGCCCAGGCCCGCGCCTTGCGCCAGCGCTATGCGAGTTCCCTGGCCACTTCGCCGAAACGCTCGGTCTTGGTCCACGACCAACTCGTCCGCTATGCGGCTGATGCCTGGACGATCCCGCTAGAGGATGGCACGACTCAGCAGATCGCGGCCCACCTCTATTATGATCCGGCACGTGCGGGCCGGGACGGGCCGGAATTCGAGCAGCGGGTTTTTCTCGCAGAAGCGGAGGCCCAGCTACAGCACTTTGCCCACCGCGGCGCGGCGTGGCGCTGGTTGAAGGAACAACCGCCCGCCATTGCCGCCTGTCTCGGCGTGCACGAAACGGCGGAGCGCCTGACGATTGCCCACAAACCCCATGCCATTGCGCATCATCTGCGGGACATGGGCTATACCCTCTTAATTACCGATCAGGACTTCGGCGAAGGAGCCGCGGTGCTCCGGGAATATCGCCGCCGGGACTGGGTGGAAAAACTCATTGATATGCATAAAAACGAACTCGACCAATCGCGCCTCCGCTCCGGAGATAGCGACACCGTCCAGGGACGGTTGCTGGTGTCCTTTGCGGCGTTGGCCCTCTATGCCACGTTAGAACGACGCTTGGCGGACAGCCATCTTTTGGCCAAATGGAGTGTGGCTGAAGTCTTGGCCGAATTACGCAAACTCAAAGTAGCCCATTTAGCAACAGGAGAGCGCTTAGTCATGGAACTCACCAAAAAGCAACGGAGCATTTTTGAAGCGTTGCAAGTGCAGGTGCCCGTGTAGATTATGGTTACTAATTTGCAGATTTTAGGCTGAAAGACCATTCGGTCCATCCAATTCCACGTGCTGACCGTAGGTAAAAACAATCGCCTCCCCGGCGTCGATCTCCGTCGCCCGGTAGGTATAGCGCCAGAGCACGTAGAACCGCGTCGGCACGTCCACGCCAGCGACGCCGCTCCGCGACACGCCGAAGATTTTCTCCAGCAACGTTTCCAACACCACGCCTTCGACTTCCGCCAGGAATTTCTCGGCTGGCACTTCTTCGCCATTGGCATATTCGACACTGGAATACTTGGTGAAGGCGCGCAGGCCAGCTCCTACAGCGGCAATCACCAGATCCGCGCCGGTTATGCCCATCAGCCATAGAGAATCTACCCGTTCTCGAACAATCTCCTCAAGATCAGGTCGAATCAATTCATAGTTGCCAATTTCATAACCCTCTCTTTTTTGTGCAACAAGGAAAATACTGGATGCCAAAGCCGCAGACTCCTGAGCGCGGAAACGGCTTGATCTCTCAGTATCAAGAGGCCATGCTTCTGTCACTGTGAAATTTGCCTTTCGTAAAGCATCTACAAGAGTTGACCAACCCAATGTAGTCTTATGTGCATAAACTACAACCATAATACCGCTTGGTTTGAGAATTCGATTTGATTCTCTGAAAGCGGTAGCCATCATTTCTTCGTATGATGCCTGTGCCTTTTCTTTCACCCCATGATGGCGAGTGGCGTCTGAAACTGCCTCTGACTTTTTCGGTGTGCCTTCAGACGCAAAATGTTCTGGGAAAAGATGGCCAATTGTTCGTCTTAACCAAATGTAGAAGAAATCTGATAAATTCGCATAAGAAACATTATCGTAGTAAGGGGGATCGGTGATAACCGCTTCAAATATCTGATTTGGCCATGGAAGGGACGTTGCTGAACCACGCATAACGGTTGCCGGATTTCGATTTTGACCTTCTGCTTCTATCACACCTATTATCCAATCAATTGCTCGATATGGGGATCCTGAAGCTTCGCCAAATGGTGCAAGTTCAACAAAATCCCATACCAAAGGAATTGCTTGCCGCGTGAAGGTATGTCCAATAAACTGACCTCCAGATTCCCATGTACAACCCATGCCGTTGTAGTCGGCAAGGCGGTCAACAAGGACTCCCATGTATGAGGAAATGGCACCCATTCTATCATGATCATACTCGCACTGTAACATAATATGAAAAGACTCATGAACAGCATAGGCGAAGGAGAGCTGGCATAGTAATTGACGAGGAAGGAATAGGTCTTTAAATGTTTTTAACCCATAAAGATAGGTCCAACAACAATTCTTTGCATCAGTAACGATTTGCTCATTCGGCTCAGTTAGTCCAGAACTTTTGCATAGTTCTTCAATCCGATTACGAATGCTCGTAGCATTGGGATCGAATTGTGGGTAATCATCTGCTGAGAGAAAAACTTTCCCTTGTTTATCAGGACGGATGCAGACAATTGCCATCATCTGCTCTCTTAATCGCTTTGCACAACCTTCAGCTTTGACGTAATCGCTATCTGCCACACTGCCACAAAATGGACAGGTGGCATTGCCCCCAATAGAAAATGCTGCAGGATCAAATCCCAACTCTTCCTCTGTATCGGAATGAATTAACTTGAATTTGACTCGCTTCGCATCATTAGGAGCGATCATGCGCATGGCTACATAGCAATCTTTCTTTTTGCAGAGCCAAGTTTGTCTCACCAACGGAACCGTTGCGCCGCATGACGGATTCTTACACGGCACAGTGCGCGTCCACAGATATGCGACCGGCGTGAGCATCCCGGTCGTGTGCTCAGAGGCAAGCGTGAGTTGTCCCTCCTCGTCAAAACCATCTCCGGTCATGGAAAACTGTTCGGTGTCAATCTTCAACCTCGTCTTCAGCGCCTTCGGGTCGGGAATGAGCGGATATAAATCGCCGATATCCGCCTTCACCTTCTCCAATACCCATTTGCCCCAATAGCGCACTTCCTCCGCCAGCCCGCCCCAAGTGGTTTCTCCCTGTGTGTTTTTCGCGCCGGTCATCCCACGCACGGCGAGGTCCGGCTTGCCGTATTTCTGCGGGTAGACGAGTGTACAGAGTTCGATGATGTGCGCCACCGGGTTCAGGTCGAGGGCATAAGCGTCGCAGCCCAGGCGCAGCGCCTCCAGCGGGATGGCGCCGCCCCCGGCGAACATGTCGAGCACCTTCGGACGTGGCGCACGACCCGCGAGAATATCTTCAACCGTAACGGTCTCCCCGGTCTCCTGCATCAGACGTTCCGCGTGCGCTGCCAGTATATGTTGCCGTGCCTCCGAGATTACCTGTGAATCGCCGGGATACTTGCACAACCGCGCAATAAATTTCGCGGCATTTGCCCGCCCCAGGCTTTTCTTCTGCTGATCAGTGCCGCCATTGGGCATGAATTGACTCGCCGGAACCAGCGCCCCATACACCGCCGCCCGACACGCCACCAATGGACGCCGCGCCCACCACAGATGCAGGGTGGAGATATGCCCCTTCCGCACCGACTTCTCCCGCGAAGCCTCGGCGCTGATCTCCTTGATGGGGAGGTAGTCTTCGATTAACCGGCGGTCGTCAGTCATATATCGAATGTCTTCCGTAATGCATTATCAACTTGTGTCTGAATAGATGGTGGGCAACTCCCCAATTTCCTCTTGATTGCAAAGCTGGGTAAGCAAGCAATATTGTGTGCAATGATAACTGAGTCCTGTAAAACACCCATCAGAGATCCTTCAGGAGTTGCTTTGATGATCGGAACCACTGATTCGCCAGACTTTGTGGTATTGGAAGTGATGCAGGCAACTAAGCGATCGGCATAGTTAGTTGTCAAACTATCTGATTGTACGATCAGCGCTGGACGTTGTTTATAAGTTTTCATATCTGAATTAGGAAATGTTACCAGGACAACATCTCCGCGATTATAGGGCATCGTATTCCTCCATGCCTGGCGCATCCCAATCACTTTCAAATGACTTCAAGCGGAGATGCAATTCAATTGCCTCGATCGGTGACAATCCGATCGAAGCAATAAGATGCTCACACTGAACAGTCTCCCGTGCTAGCACAGTTTCATTGGTATATTTAGCGATATATTTATCAACAATTGAAGTCACTGAATCTCCAGGAAAAAAACAGAAAAGATCCTGTATACGGCTATATAAGGTGTAGACCATTAACAAGTCTGCTGAAGGACGTTCTGTATTGTCATCAGCCCAGATAACGCCGCCAGTAAATGGAGTCATCCGCGGTTCATTAACAATGACCGTCGTAGTAGCACTACTCACAATTGAATCTCCTTTCTAAATCACCTTTAATTAACTTAAAAAACCAATCATTGGTAATCGTATGTGACTTATCTAGCCAATCTGCAAAACCAGTTGGCATTTCTGGTATATCGTCGCCAGCACTATGCATAACAGTTTCCCAGAGTAATATTGGCGTAGCATCTTGTCGAGTTGCCGTGGCAAAACGTATCCGTATTTCAGCTTTTGGTTCACTACACATAAATGAGGTAATAAAATTGAACTGATGCGGTAATTCTGTAATCCCAGTAGTAGTAAATAAAGATTTCGGCATATTAATTGATATTTTTAGATTTTCATTTAAAAAGCCAAAAACATCCTTTTTTGTAACGTCAAAATCTACCGCATCTATATAACGCAACTGCAGATCTATTACTTTCAGATCCGTTACTTTCGGATGCGCATCATACAGTTTGTCTATAATGGAAACTGCTCGGTTGCGGAAATCCTCCCATGTATACTTCGCTGTTTCGTTTAAAGTTAATATCCCCGGTCCAAGTTGGACGAGTGGCCAGTCATCTGCTGCGACTCGGAAACGCTGCTGGACAATATGGCCTGTTATCTCATCAGGCATAAGCGCCGTGGGTAATTGCTCATGCTGTGGATATTGCTCTTGCAAACGATCATACAGTCGTCCTAATAGTATTTTATAGTGAGGATCAATACTCGTATTGGGAACAGGCGATTCCAATCCCCACCGCACTTCGAGAATTGCCTCTACTAACGGTTTATTCTTCAATTCTTTAGCAATCATCTTATTCTCCATTCCAATCTAGTATACACGATTTGAGACATTTTAACGTTGGGCATGTAATTCGATCGCCTCCGCCGGTATCTCGTAGAACCGTGCCGCCACTACTTCCCGCTTCGCATGATCCAGCTTCTCAGCCGGATGATGCACTCGCACCATCTCGTGATCGTCCTCCAACGGATTCCATACCACATACAGCCAGTAGGTGGCGCCTAACTGTTGCGCTTTGTACCATTCGTACGAATGGTACAAAGCGCAACAGTTAGGCGCCACCTACTGGCTGTATGTGGTATGGAATCCGTTGGAGGACGATCACGAGATGGTGCGAGTGCATCATCCGGCTGAGAAGCTGGATCATGCGAAGCGGGAAGTAGTGGCGGCACGGTTCTACGAGATACCGGCGGAGGCGATCGAATTACATGCCCAACGTTAAAATGTCTCAAATCGTGTATACTAGATTGGAATGGAGAATAAGATGATTGCTAAAGAATTGAAGAATAAACCGTTAGTAGAGGCAATTCTCGAAGTGCGGTGGGGATTGGAATCGCCTGTTCCCAATACGAGTATTGATCCTCACTATAAAATACTATTAGGACGACTGTATGATCGTTTGCAAGAGCAATATCCACAGCATGAGCAATTACCCACGGCGCTTATGCCTGATGAGATAACAGGCCATATTGTCCAGCAGCGTTTCCGAGTCGCAGCAGATGACTGGCCACTCGTCCAACTTGGACCGGGGATATTAACTTTAAACGAAACAGCGAAGTATACATGGGAGGATTTCCGCAACCGAGCAGTTTCCATTATAGACAAACTGTATGATGCGCATCCGAAAGTAACGGATCTGAAAGTAATAGATCTGCAGTTGCGTTATATAGATGCGGTAGATTTTGACGTTACAAAAAAGGATGTTTTTGGCTTTTTAAATGAAAATCTAAAAATATCAATTAATATGCCGAAATCTTTATTTACTACTACTGGGATTACAGAATTACCGCATCAGTTCAATTTTATTACCTCATTTATGTGTAGTGAACCAAAAGCTGAAATACGGATACGTTTTGCCACGGCAACTCGACAAGATGCTACGCCAATATTACTCTGGGAAACTGTTATGCATAGTGCTGGCGACGATATACCAGAAATGCCAACTGGTTTTGCAGATTGGCTAGATAAGTCACATACGATTACCAATGATTGGTTTTTTAAGTTAATTAAAGGTGATTTAGAAAGGAGATTCAATTGTGAGTAGTGCTACTACGACGGTCATTGTTAATGAACCGCGGATGACTCCATTTACTGGCGGCGTTATCTGGGCTGATGACAATACAGAACGTCCTTCAGCAGACTTGTTAATGGTCTACACCTTATATAGCCGTATACAGGATCTTTTCTGTTTTTTTCCTGGAGATTCAGTGACTTCAATTGTTGATAAATATATCGCTAAATATACCAATGAAACTGTGCTAGCACGGGAGACTGTTCAGTGTGAGCATCTTATTGCTTCGATCGGATTGTCACCGATCGAGGCAATTGAATTGCATCTCCGCTTGAAGTCATTTGAAAGTGATTGGGATGCGCCAGGCATGGAGGAATACGATGCCCTATAATCGCGGAGATGTTGTCCTGGTAACATTTCCTAATTCAGATATGAAAACTTATAAACAACGTCCAGCGCTGATCGTACAATCAGATAGTTTGACAACTAACTATGCCGATCGCTTAGTTGCCTGCATCACTTCCAATACCACAAAGTCTGGCGAATCAGTGGTTCCGATCATCAAAGCAACTCCTGAAGGATCTCTGATGGGTGTTTTACAGGACTCAGTTATCATTGCACACAATATTGCTTGCTTACCCAGCTTTGCAATCAAGAGGAAATTGGGGAGTTGCCCACCATCTATTCAGACACAAGTTGATAATGCATTACGGAAGACATTCGATATATGACTGACGACCGCCGGTTAATCGAAGACTACCTCCCCATCAAGGAGATCAGCGCCGAGGCTTCGCGGGAGAAGTCGGTGCGGAAGGGGCATATCTCCACCCTGCATCTGTGGTGGGCGCGGCGTCCATTGGTGGCGTGTCGGGCGGCGGTGTATGGGGCGCTGGTTCCGGCGAGTCAATTCATGCCCAATGGCGGCACTGATCAGCAGAAGAAAAGCCTGGGGCGGGCAAATGCCGCGAAATTTATTGCGCGGTTGTGCAAGTATCCCGGCGATTCACAGGTAATCTCGGAGGCACGGCAACATATACTGGCAGCGCACGCGGAACGTCTGATGCAGGAGACCGGGGAGACCGTTACGGTTGAAGATATTCTCGCGGGTCGTGCGCCACGTCCGAAGGTGCTCGACATGTTCGCCGGGGGCGGCGCCATCCCGCTGGAGGCGCTGCGCCTGGGCTGCGACGCTTATGCCCTCGACCTGAACCCGGTGGCGCACATCATCGAACTCTGTACACTCGTCTACCCGCAGAAATACGGCAAGCCGGACCTCGCCGTGCGTGGGATGACCGGCGCGAAAAACACACAGGGAGAAACCACTTGGGGCGGGCTGGCGGAGGAAGTGCGCTATTGGGGCAAATGGGTATTGGAGAAGGTGAAGGCGGATATCGGCGATTTATATCCGCTCATTCCCGACCCGAAGGCGCTGAAGACGAGGTTGAAGATTGACACCGAACAGTTTTCCATGACCGGAGATGGTTTTGACGAGGAGGGACAACTCACGCTTGCCTCTGAGCACACGACCGGGATGCTCACGCCGGTCGCATATCTGTGGACGCGCACTGTGCCGTGTAAGAATCCGTCATGCGGCGCAACGGTTCCGTTGGTGAGACAAACTTGGCTCTGCAAAAAGAAAGATTGCTATGTAGCCATGCGCATGATCGCTCCTAATGATGCGAAGCGAGTCAAATTCAAGTTAATTCATTCCGATACAGAGGAAGAGTTGGGATTTGATCCTGCAGCATTTTCTATTGGGGGCAATGCCACCTGTCCATTTTGTGGCAGTGTGGCAGATAGCGATTACGTCAAAGCTGAAGGTTGTGCAAAGCGATTAAGAGAGCAGATGATGGCAATTGTCTGCATCCGTCCTGATAAACAAGGGAAAGTTTTTCTCTCAGCAGATGATTACCCACAATTCGATCCCAATGCTACGAGCATTCGTAATCGGATTGAAGAACTATGCAAAAGTTCTGGACTAACTGAGCCGAATGAGCAAATCGTTACTGATGCAAAGAATTGTTGTTGGACCTATCTTTATGGGTTAAAAACATTTAAAGACCTATTCCTTCCTCGTCAATTACTATGCCAGCTCTCCTTCGCCTATGCTGTTCATGAGTCTTTTCATATTATGTTACAGTGCGAGTATGATCATGATAGAATGGGTGCCATTTCCTCATACATGGGAGTCCTTGTTGACCGCCTTGCCGACTACAACGGCATGGGTTGTACATGGGAATCTGGAGGTCAGTTTATTGGACATACCTTCACGCGGCAAGCAATTCCTTTGGTATGGGATTTTGTTGAACTTGCACCATTTGGCGAAGCTTCAGGATCCCCATATCGAGCAATTGATTGGATAATAGGTGTGATAGAAGCAGAAGGTCAAAATCGAAATCCGGCAACCGTTATGCGTGGTTCAGCAACGTCCCTTCCATGGCCAAATCAGATATTTGAAGCGGTTATCACCGATCCCCCTTACTACGATAATGTTTCTTATGCGAATTTATCAGATTTCTTCTACATTTGGTTAAGACGAACAATTGGCCATCTTTTCCCAGAACATTTTGCGTCTGAAGGCACACCGAAAAAGTCAGAGGCAGTTTCAGACGCCACTCGCCATCATGGGGTGAAAGAAAAGGCACAGGCATCATACGAAGAAATGATGGCTACCGCTTTCAGAGAATCAAATCGAATTCTCAAACCAAGCGGTATTATGGTTGTAGTTTATGCACATAAGACTACATTGGGTTGGTCAACTCTTGTAGATGCTTTACGAAAGGCAAATTTCACAGTGACAGAAGCATGGCCTCTTGATACTGAGAGATCAAGCCGTTTCCGCGCTCAGGAGTCTGCGGCTTTGGCATCCAGTATTTTCCTTGTTGCACAAAAAAGAGAGGGTTATGAAATTGGCAACTATGAATTGATTCGACCTGATCTTGAGGAGATTGTTCGAGAACGGGTAGATTCTCTATGGCTGATGGGCATAACCGGCGCGGATCTGGTGATTGCCGCTGTAGGAGCTGGCCTGCGCGCCTTCACCAAGTATTCCAGTGTCGAATATGCCAATGGCGAAGAAGTGCCAGCCGAGAAATTCCTGGCGGAAGTCGAAGGCGTGGTGTTGGAAACGTTGCTGGAGAAAATCTTCGGCGTGTCGCGGAGCGGCGTCGCTGGCGTGGACGTGCCGACGCGGTTCTACGTGCTCTGGCGCTATACCTACCGGGCGACGGAGATCGACGCCGGGGAGGCGATTGTTTTTACCTACGGTCAGCACGTGGAATTGGATGGACCGAATGGTCTTTCAGCCTAAAATCTGCAAATTAGTAACCATAATCTACACGGGCACCTGCACTTGCAACGCTTCAAAAATGCTCCGTTGCTTTTTGGTGAGTTCCATGACTAAGCGCTCTCCTGTTGCTAAATGGG
>Ga0118677_10004229_pt1 | contig 26389 bp, 27 predicted proteins | sample AliMusrvi5mmetaG_FD_86154 | JGI IMG/M metagenome (GOLD analysis project Ga0118677, IMG submission 86154) | reverse complement strand
CCCATGACTCTTCGCCGAGCAGAGGTAGAATCGTCTTGGCGTTCAGACCATCGTCCAAAGAGACGAGACTCGCCAGAGGCAGACTCCATGAATCCAAACGTGAAAAAGATGCAAAAGGCGGCGATTTGTGCCTCCGTCGTGGTGATTGTCTCTTTTGTCGTAGCGCTTGTGGGTCGAGATGCTTCTCCTCCTCGAGCTTCGATAGCCCCAACGACGGCGAGTGCCACAACGCCATCGAGTGTGACGACGACAACAGTGCCGGGACCAACAGCCCAAAAGGTGCCGGCGAATGCTCCAACGGGGACAGACCAGAGCATTGCTGCGCACAAGATCATCTATCCCACCAGAGAAGCGTGGAACAGTGGAGTGCGGAACAGTGGCACTCAGAAAGCCGCGAGTTCAGGGGCGATCGTCACAGCGAACACCTTGCGTTTTCAAGGTCAACCAGGAAGCATTGGCGTCACGACGGGACCACCAAAGGTGTATCTCGTGTTCTGGGGTTCACAGTGGGGGACCAAAACACTGGATGCAAACGGATATGCGAAATTCAGTGGCGACCGAGATGGAATGGCCCAACCACTCCAAGCAATGCTGAAAGGCCTTGGTACAAACGGTGACGCATGGTCGAACGTCATGACTCAATACTGTGAAAATATTTCGAATGGGGCGACGTCATGTCCGGCATCGAACACCTCCCATGTTGGCTACCCGTCAGGTGGCACGCTGGCGGGAGTGTGGTTTGACGGCGCAAGTGCGGCGCCGACATCTGCGTCTCCGACTGAGATTGAAAACGAAGCGTCCGCTGGAGCGGTATTTTTTGGAAATACCTCGGCGGCGGCAAATCGAAACGTCCAATACGTGGTGGTCTCGCCACCTAACACGCATCCTGATGGGTTTAACTCTCCAACCGGAGGGTTCTGTGCATGGCACAGCGCGGGCTATACGGGAAGCCTTGGAACATTTGCGTTCACAAATCTCCCCTATATCCCCGACGCTCTTGGGTCTTGTGGGCAGAATTTTGTCAACAGCGGGAACGCAGGACTTCTCGATGGCGTCACAATCGTTGAAGGTCATGAGTATGCCGAAACAATCACGGACCAGGTTCCTGGGAACGGCTGGTTGAATAACTCCGGCCTCGAAAATGGCGACCTGTGCGCATGGGTGGCGCCTGGATATGCAACAGGGGCAAGGAATCTCTCACTGGCGACGGGCAGTTTTGCCATGCAGTCAACATGGTCAAACGTTGCTGGGGCGTGTGCAACACAAAATGCTATTTCGCTAACAACGCCGCCAGATCAAACGGGGTATGTCCAGCACGCGTTCAGTCTTCAAATCAGTGCAACCGACACAACGGGAGCCGCGATGACCTATCAGGCGACGGGCTTGCCAGCAGGTCTTACGATCGGTGCCGCAACCGGGATCATTAGCGGTACGCCAACAACAGCGGGTGTCGCATCAGTCGCGATTACTGTGACCGATCCAAGTGGCTCGAGCGCAACGACGGATTTCTCATTTACTGTGCAGCGCTGGCTACTGGCGATCTCGCCTCTTGCAGCACAAAGCCTCGTGGTGAACAATCCGTTCAACTTGCAGGTCAATGCGACTGATTCTGGACAGATTGCAATGACGTATTCCGCCTCAGGTCTACCCTCTGGAATAACGATCAATAGCTCCAGCGGACTGATTACTGGACGCACAGCGGCGCAGGGTACGTTTAGTGTCACGGTCACCGTGAGCGACGTGACGCAGTCGACGACGTCGGCAAGTTTTGTCCTCACGGTTCGAGGGCCACCGTCGCTGCCGCTGAATACGAGTGCAAGCGCAACGTCAAACCAGATCACCGTGTACTGGAGTGCACCGGCCGTTGGCGGAGACGTGACGTCATACAATGCTGTCGCATCTCCAGGCGGCAGTTCTTGCACCACCGCGGCGACGTCATGCACACTCTCTGGTTTGAGTCCGGCAACGACCTATCAAGTCACCGTCTCGGCGACGAACGCGTACGGGACAGGTCCAATAGCGACGATCAGTGTCGCAACCGGCCAGCCCACCTCCCTCGGTGTTTACGGCCAGATTCGTCAATATCAAGCTGTCTATTCGCCTGATGGTCGATTTGTCACCGTGATGCAAGGGGATGGGAACTTGGTGACCTATGGGCCCTCTGGACCACTGTGGGCATCAGGTACCTCGGGCCGAGGTGGCAACTTCGTAGTTTTCCAAGGTGACGGAAACTTGGTGATGTACAACATCTTCGGGGGAGCCATATGGGCCTCTGGATCGAAAAGTACTCATCCCGGGGCTCTCATCATGCAAGGTGACGGAAACTTCGTTGCCTACAACACGAATGCGCAAGCCATCTGGAGTGCACGAACTGGGCCACTGGCCGAGCCGGCTTTTGCCGTGCCTCCGGGGGCGCGAAGTGCCATCGGTCCGGGCGAGACACTCGGTGTGAATCAAGCGCTCTACGCTGGCAACGGAAGCTTCATGGCCGTTATGCAAGGCGATGGAAACTTTGTGGTGTACGGACAAGGTGGGCCGATTTGGTCGACGGGAACGTTCAACCACCCTGGTGCCTTTTTGACACTCCAAAGTGACGGCAATGTCGTCGTGTACTCATCGAGCCATCAAGCGCTGTGGGCGTCGTGGTCTTCAGGATGGTTTCCCCCTGCGATCTTGGTCTTACAAGGTGACGGAAACTTCGTGGAATACAACATCTTTCATGGAGTCATGTGGGCATCTCGAAGATAACGGTGCCCCGATCAATAAATTGACGAGGGCGCATGGAACGCTGTGGACTCAGTACGCTGAGTGACGTGGACGCCGAGACAGACATGTTGGGTTTTGATGGATCCGCAGTAAGTATCTCTGAGCTCTACAACGAAGTCGATGCGGTCCTCAAGGCAACGTTTCCCGCGTCTCGGGAACTCTGGGTGCGAGGAGAGATCCAAAAGATCTCTGATTCGAGCGGCCATTGCTACATCGACCTCGTTGACCCTGAGGCCCAAGGGGAGCGCCAACCGCCAACCTTGAAGGTGAAATGCTGGCGCTCGAAATGGGGCTCACTCAAAGCGGACCTGAGATCGCAAGGGATCTTTTTGGAAGCAGGCATGACAGTGGTCTTGCGTGGGAGTCTCGACTTTTATCGCGTGAGAGCCGAAGTTGGTTTCATTCTCGCTGATATAGACGTCACGGCGTTGCTCGGCAAGATGGCGCTTGATCGCGCAGCCTTGATAGAGGCGCTTCAAAAAGAAGGCCTCTTCGACGCTCAACGACAACGCGACGTGCCACTGGTCCCACTTCGAGTCGGTCTTGCGGGGAGCCCGAATACTGAAGGTTTTAATGATTTTCTCGGTCAGTTAGAGAGATCGGGTTTTTCATTTGTCGTCACTGTCGTCAAAGCAACGGTTCAAGGACAGAACGCGCCACGCGAAGTGGCCCAGGCGATTGCCACACTTCACGACGCAGAGATTGACGTGATTTGTCTGGTGAGAGGTGGGGGATCGAAAGGTGATCTCGTGGCCTTTGACTCTCCAGAGATCGCTCGAGCGATTGCGAGTTGTCGAATTCCTATTTGGACTGGGATCGGCCATACTGGCGATGAGTCAGTGGCCGACCTAGTTTCAAATGCTCGTTTCATCACCCCCACCGCCTGTGGCGCCGCAATCGCAGAGCAGGTCGGTCTCTACTGGGGCGAAATAGCGACTGCGGCCGGAATTATCGCCACGATCTCTCGCGAGGTCTGCCAGCGTCGAGAGTTGGCCTATTCGACGCTGCGAGGACAGCTTGTGGGTTTAGCTCGTGGCCATCTGCGCCACTATCGAAGCGAGATTCTTCATCAACGACAGCGGCTCAACTCCTCGCCTCGACTTGCACTTCGACGCTCCTTCGAACACCTCAGTGGGAGAGCCGCTCGGCTGACGCCGAGTATTGCGAACGCCACGAGGGCAGCCCAGGCCAGGCTTGATGCACAAAACAGGCTGCTTTCGGCCTACGACCCGGTACGAACCCTTGAGCGAGGCTGGTCATTGACGCTCAATGAACGTGGAGAGATCATCCGTTCTCTCGACGATGTTGAAGAAGGTGCAATGATCAGTACTCGGCTCGTCGATGGCGTGCTGAATTCGCAAGTTCGGAGCAGAGAATCTTCAAAGGAGTAGTCATGGCGAAGTCAGAGCATCAAGATCCAGGAGCCATGTCGTACGCCGAGGCGTCAGCTGAACTCGACGAGATCGTTGCCTTCTTTGAAGGATCAGAGGTGGACGTTGACCAACTCGTGACTCGACTCGAACGAGCGACGGTGCTCGTCGACGAACTCGAGAAGCGACTCACCGCCACGAAGATGCAGGTCGATGAGCTAGCACCTCGCCTCGCAGCGGTGGCAGACAACGCCGATACATTGATCGATCCAGAAACTGGGGAGATCTTGGATGACTGACGAGATGGCAGATCGGTTTTATTTTCGCCAACTTCTCTCGGGCAGAGACTTTGCCCACAGTGACCCGGTGGCGCGACAAATGGTGAACTTCGCCTATGCCATTGGGGATCGAGTCACCGGTGAAGCTCTTCTCGTTGATCCGGCCTACGGCATCGACGAACTCATTGCCCTGCTCGCAGAAGACGACATGGTGCCCGTTGGCGTCCTTGCCTCGCACTATCACGCTGACCATATTGGCGGTGACCTTGGGGGCTATCCGATTGAAGGAATCGCTGCATTGTTAGAGCGAGTGGATATCCCGATCCACGTGAACTTTCACGAGGTGCCGTGGATCGAGCGAACCACCGGCGTGACGTCATCGTTGCGAGCACACGACTCAGGAGACGTCATCAGGGTTGGTGACATCGAAGTTGAGCTTGTCCACACGCCTGGGCATACCCCTGGAAGTCAGTGCTTCTTGGTTGAAGGGCATCTCTTGGCAGGCGACACACTCTTTCTCGAAGGTTGTGGGCGAACAGACTTGCCTGGATCGGATCCTGGCGAGATGTACGAAACACTCACCAAGCGACTTTCCAACGTTCCAGATGACACGCTCTTGTTTCCAGGGCACCTGTACTCAGCGGAGTCGAGTCAATCAATGGGCCAAACTCGAAAAGAGAACTGGGTGTTAGCCCCACGGAGCCCGCAAGAGTGGCTGGCGATTTTCGGATGAGCACGGCCCTTGACCGCCAAGGTTCCGTCACCATTGTCGGAGCGTCTCTGGCGGGGATCCGCTGTGCGGAAACGCTTCGAAGAGAAGGGTTTGCCGGAACGATCACGCTCGTCGGGGAAGAGGCCCACGTTCCCTACGATCGACCACCGCTTTCAAAACAAGTCTTGAGTGGCGCATGGGAACTCGACCGAGTCGTCTTAGCCGATCACGACAAGATGAACGAGCTCAACATCACCACTCGTCTTGGAGTTCGCGCCACGTCTCTTGACGCGCAGAGTCGACGGGTGACATTGGCCGACGACTCGACAATTGATGCCGATGCGGTCGTGATCGCTACTGGAGCGGCACTTCGTCGCTTGCCTGGTACTGAATCCTTGCCGGGCGTTTATGGCCTTCGAACCTGGGATGACGCACTGGGTCTTCGTTCCGCCCTCGAAGCGTTAGCGCCTGAAAGTCGTGTTGTTCTCGTTGGGGCGGGATTTATCGGCCAAGAAGTAGCCACTGCGGCAGTGGCAGCCGGGCACAAGGTCACCATTCTTGAAGGGCTCTCCGTGCCACTCTTGCCGATCGTGGGGGAGCACGTGGCGAGCCTCTTAGTTGAGATGATTGAGAACTCTGGCGCCACTCTGCGAACTGGCGTGACGGTCACTGGCATCGAAGGGCCGAGAGATGGAGCACTGGCCGGATGGGTAGGGCTCGAAGGAAACGATTCCATCCCCGCCGACCTGATTGTGGTTGGTATTGGAGTGACCCCGTCAACACAGTGGCTTGAAGGCTCAGGACTCACTCTTGAAAACGGGGTGGTCACCGATCGTCACTTGTTTGCTGGGCCTGGTGTGGTGGCGATCGGAGACGTTGCCCGCTTTCACTGGAGTGACGCGGGACATAATGAACTCCTCCGCATTGAACATTGGCAAATGGCAGTTGATCACGGTGTCCATGCTGCGAAATCGCTGCTGGCGGGACCGAGTAACGCCGAGACTTTTGCGGCGGTGCCCTATTTTTGGTCCGATCAGTGGGGAAAAAAGATCCAGGTCTTGGGCCACCCCGGCGCCAGCGATGACGTCGTGCTGGCGTTACCTCGAGATGAAGAAGGAAGGTTCTTGGCCTTGTTTCATCAAGATGGATTTATCACTGGGGTGCTTGGCGTCTCGAAGCCGCGACAACTCATGGCATTCAGAGGCCTGTTGGCAACTGGTGGCACCATGGACGACGCTAAAGACATCGCTCTCTAAATTTCAGAGACTGATCTCGAGACCCTTGAGACGTCAGCGGCCTCTTGAGAGCTCGACTCGCTAGCTGAGTGTGGTGACGGTGGCGTCATTGATCATGAAGCCTTTTCCACTCGCCACCGTGCAGGTCACACCTGTCGTCGCAGATTTGCAGGTGAAACCAGCGTTGGTGACCGATGAGCCGTAGGCCAAAACCTGCGTTCCTAGTGGACCATTGCCGATGCAACTTTGTCCATTGCATGGCTTTACAGTCCCGTCTGCACTCAGTACCACGCTGTTTGGCTTGTTAATCGATTGACAATAGACTTTGTCCGCCGAAAGTTCACAGTTGATATTGGTGCTTGGCGTCTTGAAGACGTCGTTCAAGCAAAGCGTCGGGGGAGGGCCACCCGTTGACGGTGTCCCAGCAGGAGTGCAAGGAACAGTTGTCGTGGGAGCCGCTGCTGCCGTTGTGGTTGGCGCCGCCATGGTCGTGGTCGTTGCCTTTGTCGTGGTGGTGCTTGAGGAACTGCTTGAGCCACACGCAGCGGCCCCGAGGGAAATCACTGATAAAACCCCGGCGATCAGGATGGTACGGCTTCGTGAACGAAGGAGTGGTTGACGGGTCATAGGGAAATTCCTCTCGTAAGGCACGATGGAATGCCGCGATGGCTGAACCCTAACAGCGTTGTTCTGATGATGAAGGTTTTGAATGAAAGCGTGCCTGACTGGGACTCACAGAGTTTAAAACGAGACGCCAGAAAGATCAGGAATTGTTTTTTCACTTCGACCACGAGCAGCTAGGAATCTCTCACGAGCATGCTCCCTCGTCGCCTCATCGTCGCTCGGTGACACCACCGAGCGTGGTTTCCAAAGATCGGCAATCTCCGACTCGTCAGCCCACAGACCCGTTGCGAGTCCGGCTAGGTATCCCGCACCCAAGGTGGTCGCTTCAAGAACGGGAGAGAGTTCAATCTCTCGACCCACGGCATTGGCTAAGGCCGAAGTGAACACTGTATTGGCGCTCATCCCGCCATCGATACGCAATGCGCCCAACTCTTGGCCGAGATCAGACTCCGCTGCATCAACGAGATCACGACCTCGTTGGGCGATGCCCTCGAGAACAGCACGCGTGATCTCGGGGCGTCCGGTTCCTCGGGTGATACCCAAGAGGAGCCCGCGAGCACCAAAGTCCCATGTCGGGGTTCCAAGCCCAAGCAATGCAGGCACAAAGACGACGCCGTCACTTGTCTCGCAGGCTCCAGCGACTTGTTCGGACTCTTGAGCGGAGGCCAAGATGCCGAGATCATCTCTGAGCCACTCAACACATGAGCCAGCGGACAACATGATGGCCTCGGCCCCCCACGTCGTCACGCCGTTGCGTTTCCACGCCACAATTGGGAATGTTCCCGCCTCGCTTCGCTCGGCTGACTGCGGAGGGGTCGATCCTGTGACAACGTTCAGCATCCCGCCGGTTCCAAACGTGATCTTGGCGTGGCCAGGTGCGACGCAACTCTGGCCGATCAGTGAAGCCTGTTGATCTCCAACGATTCCAGCAATCGGAGGCGACCCGTCAAGAGCAGTGGCCAGACCGACAACGCCAGAAGAGTCGACGATGCGAGGCATCAGCGTGCTCGGAACAGTAAGAATCTCTAAGGTGCGAGCATCCCAACCAGATTCAAGATCAAACAGGCCGGTGACTGCAGCGTTCGTGGCGTCGGTGACGTGAATCTCACCATTCGAAAGGGTCCAAGCCACCCAGGAGTCGATGGTACCGAAGCGAAGAGACGCTGCTCGAGTTCGTTCGGGATCGAAGGTATCGAGAAGCCACTGCAGTTTGGTTGCTGATGCATTCGGGGCAAGACGCAGTCCTTCGCCTTGGAGGACGAGACAGTTGATGACGGTGCGCAAGTCTTGCCATCCAATGGCGGGGCCGATGGGCTCTCCGGTCGTGGCGTCCCACACCACCGTGGTGGCGCGTTGATTGGCAATGCCAACTGCGTCGACGCCGCTGACAGCGCTGAGGGTAGTCCGGGCGGTCTCGAGAACGGCGTCTCGAATCAGGCGGGCGTCGACCTCGACCATGCCCGCCTCGGGACTCGAGGGAAGAACGGGGACTTGGCTGACGTGGCTGACGTTGCCGTCACCAGTGACGATGCTTGAGCGCACCGACGAGGTCCCGACGTCAACGACGAGAATCTGGCCGTGGCTCACCAGGGCCCGCCCCCTCCAAGACCGAGCTTTCCGGGATTCAAAATCCCATGGGGATCAAGGGTGCCTTTGATTGCTTCGAGCACAGGGAATGAGGAGCCCAGTGCGTCAGCGAGGAACCGGCCTCGATTCATGCCAATGCCGTGATGGTGACTAATCGCTGCGCCATAGGACGCCACTACCATTGTGACGCTGTCCCAACACGCGCGGTAGTACGCCTCTTCTTTCGTGAGGTCTCCCAAGGTGCCGTCGGCGTTCTTCTCTGAGGCTTTGCCCGCAAAGGTGAAGTAGAGACATGCACCATCGCTATAGGCGTGGCTTTGGTGAACCGAGGACACCATGGTGCCCTCGGTGTTGTTGAGTGCTTCAAGCACCTCGACGCGAAGATCGTCGAGCACACTCCACGGCCCAGAGATTTCGATCGTGTCAACCACGATCTTGTTCTCCCAGAGGGGGCGAAGTGCGCTGACGTCGTTTCGGTGACCCAGCCACTTCTCGACGAGGCCACGATCTTCGACGGTGGCAGCCCCGACTTCTTGCGTGACGATCTCCATCGTGGCCGCCACAATCAGGGGGTCTGCTTCGTCGAGGACGATCAAGACGTTGGCGTCGATGTCAAAGTTCCGCTTGGATTCGGTGACGTCGTAGAGACGCAGCACCGCAGGTGTTGCTCCTCGCCGCAGGATCCGTCGACAGACGTCCATTCCTTGTTCGAAGGAGGGAAATGACCATGCTCCTCGTCCTTCTCCTGTGGGAAGCGCGGTGATGGCGAAGGTGGCCTCAGTAATGACGCCCAAGGTCCCCTCGGAGCCCACAAACATCTGAGTGAGATTTGGTCCTGTCGCAGAACGAGGACCATGCCCATCCGTCGAAATAATTGAACCGTCAGCCAGAACGACGCTGAGGCCTCGAACCATGTCTTCGATTTTGCCGTAGCGGTTCGAATACTGACCAGCTCCTCGACATGCCAACCAGCCACCCACCGTTGAGAGATCAAAGGACTGGGGCCAGTGTCCCAAGGTGTAGCCCGGACCGGTGGCGCGAAGATGAGCTTCGAGCTCGGGCCCAAAGACGCCCGCTTCGACATGCAAGGTCATGGAGTGCTCGTCCACACTCAGAATGCGATTCAGCCCAGTGAGATCAAGCACCACGCCACCATGAAGAGGCACGGAGCCACCACAAACCCCACTGCGCCCAGCGGCTGGCGTGACGGGAATCTCTTGGGCCGAGCACAGCGAAAGAATCTCAGAGACCTGTGTTGTCGACGTCGGGCGAAGGACCACCTCGGCGAGGGCAGGCACCTGGCCGTTGGCGGCCCACCCAATCGAAAGCGGCCACCAGTCTCGAGACGCATCCTCTCGAGATTCTGTCGCCACGTCGACATCGATACCGAGTGCGATGAACTCTTCGAGAATCTGTGTGGTGATGATGCTCGCCGGTGCTTCGAAACGCGACGTGACAGGATTGTTCCGGTTGAGCTCTGATGCTTGCGTTGGCTTCGTCATACGCTGATCTTGTCGGAGCGGACCGTTTCAGGAAGTCCTGCAGAAGCGAGTTCATCGTCAATGAGTGCAACGAATGCGGTGATCTCTTTTTCTTTCCGAGTTTTCTTCCAACCGAGTTCGTGAGCAACAAGTTCTGCAACTTTGTGAGCGATCTCTCTCGCAGCGCGTGAATTTTGGAGCTGGGAGCGAGTTCTCCGGCTCAAGATGTCGCTCAAGGTGAGTGCCATCTCGCAGCGAACGGCGTAGATCGCGTCGGCGCCAAGGACCGGGAGCGATGAGATCAGTGGTTCACCCAAGGAGGGGTCGTCGGCGATGAGGGCGGCAACGTCGGACGCGTCAGTGCCATAGCGTCGAACGAGATACGCGGAGATCTCGGGGCGTAGCCCTGCGAGAGTAATTTTCTTCTTGCCGGGAGATCCGTGTAGAGCCAGTGAGCGAGTAGCGCACTTGCCGACACCGGGGAGTTGCTCGGCGACTTCATCCATCGCGTCCTCTGCCATCTGGCGATAGGTCGTCCATTTGCCACCCGTAATGAGCACCACTCCTTCTGGAGAGGTCTCGACTTTATGGCGGCGAGACAGGTCAGCGGTACGCGCTGAGACTTTCTTGCCCGCTTGCGCTTTGATCAGTGGGCGAAGTCCCGCCCAGACGCCGGTGACGTCGTCAACGGTAAGTTCCGCCGAAGTCAATGCGTTGACGGCATTCAAGATGTAGGCGACGTCGTCAGCGTTACAGCGAGGATTATCGAGTGATCCTTCGTAGGCTGTATCCGTCGTACCGAGATACACGTAGGGGCTGTCCTCCCAGGGCACGACAAAGATGCTTCGCTTGTCGTTTGGAACAGGAATCACCGCGGCGATGTCACAGGGGAGCCGGTCAGCTCGAACGGAGAGGTGGACCCCTTTGGCAGGAGTGATGGTCTCCGCGACCACTCCCTCTTCGAGCCATGAGACCTCGTCCGCAAAGACTCCCGCTGCATTGACCACGACACGGGCGTTCACGTCAAATGGAGTGCCCTTTTCGCCTGGTGCATTAGGAGTGACCGTCGCACCAGTGACGCGACCCGTGCTGTCGTGAAGGAACCCAGAGGCTTTGGTGTAGTTCGCCACCACTGCCCCGTGATCAGCAGCCGTGCGAGCAAGAGTGAGCGCAACTCGGGCGTCATCGCCGCGAGCGTCGTAGTACAAGAAGCCAGCGACGAGGTGTGAGACGTTCAAGCTCGGGAAATGAGCGACCACTTCGTCACGAGTGATCTCTTTGTGGCGCTTACCGATGCGAACGCCACCAGTGGCGTCGTAGAGGACGAGCGCAGTGCGATACGAGCGGGCCACTGCCTTGGAGACGACGCCGTCTTTTCCAAAGAGAGGGATAAGGAAGGGGAGTGGCGAGATCAGATGGGGAGCATTCGTGAGAAGACGTTGGCGTTCGTGGAGGTTTTCGTAGACCAGGCCAAACTCTCGTTGTTGGAGATAACGCAGGCCCCCATGGACCATTTTGGAAGATTTTGATGAGGTGCCTGAGGCGAAGTCGTCCTTTTCAATCAACGCCACGCTGAGACCTCGGGTGACGGCGTCAACGGCGACCCCAGTTCCGGTCATTCCGCCTCCAATGATGAGGAGGTCAAACGTCTTGTTCTTGAGGGCTTCTAGGGAAGAAGAACGGTCAAAACGGGGCATCGGCCAAGCCTGCCACAGTCTCCGGTCAAGTTTTTCCAGATTGCTCTTTACAGATACCCCTCTGACGTGGGAGAATATCTACTCCACCGGATCGGAATCCTGGAAATTCAGGGCCATTTCGAGATGGAGGAACCCCCCCCAATTGTCGGCGCAAGGAAAGAAACAATGAACCCCACGTGGCGTAAGCGATCAGCCTGTACCGGGATTGACTCTGATGTCTTTTATCCCTCAAGTGAAGATGATGCAGATGCAGAAGAGGCCAAGGCCATCTGTGCAGTCTGCCCAGTTCAGACCATGTGTCTCGAGCACGCTCTTTCACTGCGAGAGCGTGAAGGCATCTGGGGTGGCACCACCGAGCGTGAGCGACGCCGGATCTTGCGTCAACGACGCAAAACCGCCTAAGCGCGTCTCTGAGCGAGCTCGAAAAGGGCTCAGGCTAGGTTAGGGCTATGGATTTTGACCTCCCAGATGAACTCGTCGCTCTCCAAGCGAGTGTTCGACGCTTGTCGCAAGACAAAATCAAGCCGCGAGCTCGAGAGATCGACTCAACCGGTGAGTATCCCCAAGACATCTTTGATGCCTTCCAGGCAGCGGGACTTTTAGGGCTCTGTATCCCTGAGGAATACGAAGGAGCGGGAGCAGGGATCTTAGGTCTGACGATCGCCATTGAAGAGGTGACCAAATACTCCAACGTCACAGGATTGATGTTGTTGCTGACCCGACTCCCGACCGGGCCGATCATGATCGCTGGCTCCGAAGAACAGAAACTTCGCTACTTGCCGGGCATCGCGCAAGGAACACAGCGCTGCGCCTTCGGTCTCTCGGAACCCCAAGCGGGAAGTGACGTGGCCGGAATGCGCACGGTTGCCACGCCTGATCCAGACGTAAAAGATGGCTGGATTTTGAATGGACTCAAATGCTGGATGTCCGGCGTTGTTCAAGCCGACTGGTACGTCGTCTTTGCAAAGACCGGTGACCCCAACTCTCGAGATCACGGTTCTATTACGTGCTTTGTGATTGACCGAGATGCGCCAGGATTGAGCGTGCCAAGGACCGACAAGAAGATGGGGGTTCGAGGCGTCGACACCGGCGAGCTGCTCCTTGAGAACGTCCGTGTGGGCCCAGAGAACGTGATCGGCGAAGTTGGCGGATTCCGCTTGGCAATGTTTGGCCTCAATGCCATGCGGCCAATCGTTGCTGCACGAGGTATTGGTTTGGCTGAAGGGGCCATCATGTACGCCACCGAGTACGTCAAAGAACGTGCCGCCTTTGGCAAGACCATCGCTGACTTCCAAGGCATTCAATGGAAGTTGGCCGAGATCGCCACTGAGATTGAAGCGGCACGTCTTTTGACGTATCGAGCCGCATGGTTGGCCGATCAGGGCAAATTTACAAAGGAATACGTGCCCTACCTCTCCATGGCCAAGATGTACGCCACTGAAGTTGGCGTGAAGGCCTCAGGGATCGCCGTGCAACTCTTAGGAGCTGCGGGCTACATGGAAGATCACCCCACTGAACTTTGGTACCGAGATGCCAAGCAGTTAACAATCGTGGAAGGCACCTCACAGGTCCAGCTCGGACTTATTGCTCGAGGGCTCTTAGGCCACGACCTCTGGTGGGACTGAGCGAGTCCACCCTTCTCGAATCATTGGGAGGGGTAACGGGAGTACTCAACACACTCTGTGAAGGATCAGATCTGACCACGTCACAAGCTGAAGCAGTGATGGATGTTGTCTTCGACGGTGACGTTGACGCCGCACAAGTTGCAGGCATTCTTGTCGCGCTTCGAGCCAAGGGCGAAACCGCGGACGAACTCACCGGCATGGTGCGCTCCATGCTGGGCCACGCGACTCGAGTCACCCTTGATGTTGAGGCGCTTGACATTGTGGGCACCGGTGGCGACGACAAGGGTTCTGTGAACATTTCGACGATGGCCGCATTCGTGATTGCCGGAGCGGGCCAGCCAGTCTGCAAGCACGGCAACCGGGCTGCATCGTCCAAGGTGGGTACCGCCGACGTCCTTGAAGCACTCGGAGTCAAGATCGAGTGTTCCCCAGAAGAAGTGGCCGAGAGTATCGCTCAACGAAACTTTGGCTTCTGCTTCGCCCCCGCATTTCATCCCGCCATGCGGTTCGTCGGGCCGGTTCGAAAAGCCCTCGGGATTCGAACAGCGTTTAATGTGCTTGGGCCCTTAGCCAACCCCGCACAGCCGCCCTATCTCTTAGTTGGAACGGCAGATCCACATTCACTTGAGAACATGGCGAGAGTCCTTGGGCAAAACGGTGTGAAGAGAGCGTGGGTCGTCCACGCCCGAGATGGCTACGACGAGCTTTCGACGAGTGCCCTCAGTGACGTCGTCGAAGTTGTGGGGAAAGACGATGGAACGATCGAGTACAGCCGCTTTGAGATCAACCCGGTTTCCTATGGCCTCACGTCACCTGGCGAAACTGATTTGCTCGGAGGAGATGCAACGGTGAATGCCAAGGCGCTGATTGATTTGCTCGAGGGAGCAACTGGAGCGGTGCGAGACATCGTCCTGCTGAATGCGGCGGCGGGATTAGTGATCGCTGGTCGAGTTTCATCACTCGAAGAAGGAATCCTTCTCGGAGCACGGGCTCTTGATTCAGGCGCAGCACGAGGAGTGCTCTCTTCGCTGGTGGGCTAATGCAGCGGGCCTTTGCTGCTGACTTCGTAGCGCACTACCGACGGTTCGCCCTGGACGACGTCTTGTAAGTCCGACTGAAAGGTGGCCATGTGAGGAGCTGAAAAGTGAGCGGCGAGTGCCGCTTCGCTTTCCCACTCTTCGAAGAGAAGAACCGTGTCGGGCTCTCTGATGTCGAAAGAGAACCGGTAGGTCACGCACCCCGCTTCGGCTTCTGAGGCGATCGACATTTCGCTCATGGCTGAAATAGCTCGATCTCTCATCGTGGGATTAATTGGAATACTTCCTCGAATCACAATCATGAGTACCTCAAAGTTCTCAGGTGGTCTATCGGAGAGAACCTAGCGGTTCACTCAACCCAAGGTGTTACTTGATGCCAGCTGCCACATTTTGTGCTGCGCTGACCAGGGACTCTTGGCTGACGTCGCTCCCCACTACTGCAACGAGTACCGTGAGGCCGCTCTTGTGGAAGATTACGGTTTTCCCAACGCCACCACCACCGGCGATAATGCCCCGGCTTACAATTTTCCCGTCATTGGCGACCGTGACCGTTGTTCCTTTTTCTCCAGACGACGTGTAGAGCACGTCGCCCATGTCAGTTCCAGAGCTATTGGACTTTGAGATCAACACTGAGACCAATCCAGTGCCGCTCATGAGACTTCCCCAGGTGCAGGAGCGGACGTTGGCTGAATCCGTCGGCGGATTGAGAGCTAATGCGCTCCCCGTGAGGCTTGTCAGATCAGCGTTGGTGACCAGGGTGCATGGATCTGGGATCGCCGAAGCAGTTGCCGTTGTGGTTTGAGACGAAGATGAAGACGAACTCCCAGACATTGAGGTCGTCGTCGATGAACTACTACCGCTCGAGCCACAGGCTCCGAGCAGGAGGGCCGAAACGGCGATGGCACTCACGGCCACCGCGCTTTTGCCAGTTCGTGGGTTCGCTGCAATTGTGTTCGTGATAACGGTCCTTTCTCCTTCAAAAACTCTACGCTTAGGAGGGACGCCCTGCAAGGAGTCTCTAGGAACAGAACGCCAGATTTTCTTCTTATTTAGGTAATCGCAATTGGGCTCACAGGGCTGCCAGCAGCGCCTCGAACATTTAGCGGCGCAACAACCATGAGGCACTCGGTTATCTGGTCTGCGGAGAGTTGTGCGAGGTTCATATGCTCGATCAAGTGCACCCCAAGACCGCGAAGCAACGCCAAGTGGACACCTAAGAAGACGTCTTGGTCAAAGGGCATCACTTCAATTGCCGAGTTGTCGCATCCAACGACGGCAACGTCGTTATCAGCGAAAAAGTGAACTGAATCAAGACCGAGTCCAGGTTGGCTGGCCGGCATGGAAGGTTTACCTTGATCCCTCCACCACTCTAAAAATCCGGTTCGCACCATCACCATGTCGCCAGAGCGAACGCTCACCCCTTGAGCATCGGCACAGGCTTGAAGATCAGTGCTCGAGATCACGGTGCCAGGCTCGAGCCAATCGACACCTTGGTGGCGAGGGAGATCCAAGTGCACTCCGCGCGTGACGATCTGGCCAACTTTGTCGATGCCGCAGTGAGGAACACCTCGTTTCGTGGTGATGTCGTGGATAGAAAATCCGTTGTAGATCGAGCCGTCTATGTAGACGTGCGCTAAGGCATCCATATGGGTGAGCCCGTGAGAATCCAAGATCAGCACGTCTTCGTTCGACCCCAAGTCTTCGGGAGCACCAAAGGGTGCATCAGAACCGGCATCACTTTGACTCTGTGCGCTCAGACGCTGTGGGGGATTGCGGAAGGCAAAGATCGGAGCACTTCCGCGTCGCTGAATCGGGACTGCCAAGTTATAAACCTTGCCGGTTTTCGATGAGGCCAATGCAGCGGTGACGACTTCTGGGGTGATGAGGTTTAACGCACCTCGTTCCTCATTCTCACCCCAGCGGCCCCAATTTGAGAACTCCGGCGCTTTGGCTGACCTTTTCTCCGTCATCTCACTCATTTCGTCGATTCCCAATAGTGCTGCGCCTTTAAGTTATCAGCGTGGCTCACCAAACACCTTGTTTGAGGTGACCCGTGCACCAGATGAGGGACGCACTCTCCATGATGCGGTCCCTGGAGCGAGATCGAGGTCAAGCTCATCGCTGAGCACGACGACACATCCTCCAAAACCAGCGCCCGTCATTCGAACACCATGAACCCCCTGTTGTGAGTTGAGCGAATCAACGAGTTGGTTGACCTCACGACACGACACATCAAAGTCGTCTCGGAGCGACGCATGGCTCTCGTTCATGAGTGCTCCAGCGAGTGTGAGGTCACCTTCCTCAAGGGCATCAGCGCACGCGCTGACCCGTTGGGTCTCTGTGACGACGTGGCGTGCTCTGCGACGAAGAATAGTGTTGTCAATCGTTGCGACGTCGCTGAGAGTTGCCGAACCAAGGGGTCCAATCAACTGGGCGGCGTCTTGGCATTGCGAGCGACGGATGGCGTAGTCGCTTGTGGCGAGTGAACGCGTGACTCCAGAGTGGACGACTGTGAATATTCCAGCGTGGTTGATAGGAGCGAGTGACCACGAGAGATCGGCAAAGTTGAAGTGCACCCCAGTTGATGCTTGGCCGAGCACAATGCTTAAGGGGTCGAGGAGCCCGACCTCTTGTCCTGCATGTGACTCGCAGCGCTGCACCAACATGGCGAACTCCAGCGGAGGGAGATCGACTCCTAGCGCCAACGCACACGCCACCAGAAGCGAGGCACTCGACGAGAGACCAGCACCGAGCGGAAGGCTCGAGCGCAGATGAAGTTCACCAGAGGGAAATGGACCAGAGTGGGTGATCTCGAGAACAAGACCTGCGATCATGCGAGCAAAGCTGTCGTGCTGCGGCACAGAGAGATCGTGGGCGTGGAGAACCACAGGATTCGGTGATTGTTCAGAGGTCACGCTCAGAGCCCCTGCGTCACTGGCTTCAAAGCGGGCAGTCGTCCCAAGGTCAAGAGCGATTGCCAGCGAGGACCCTCCGGCATAATCGGTGTGGTCACCAAGAATGGTCACTCGACCGGGTGCAAATACCTCTCGTGTCACGTATGCATCGAGGGTTCAACGATGACCGAGGAATCGCCCTGATGGAGGCCAGCAATGATCCGCTGGAAGGCGCCAGCTGCGTCGTCGCCAAGTGAGTCGTGTTGTGTGACACGCAGGCCCCGCTCTCGCTCCATGCCGAAGAGACCAAAGCGTGGCTCATAGCTTCCCCACTCGTAGTTATCGATCAAAGTCCAATGCCAGAAGCCTTGGACGTCGACGCCGTTTCGAATGGCACTCACGACAGCGCCAAGGTGTTCTGCGAGATAGCGAGGACGCTGCATGCCATCCATGCGCCCATAGCTCCTCCCTCGCCGCACTCGGTTGCTCATCCCATTCTCTAAGACCCAGACGGGGCGTTGATAGCGACCGGCTTCTTCCAAGACCTTGAGAAACATCGCCGGATCAGGCTCATCGTCCCAGAGAGCTCGACCTGGGTTCCACCAGCGCCCTCCCGCACTTTGGCGCCCCGGCACCACCAAATGACTCGCAGCGATCGGGGCGTAGTGATCAACGGCAATCACGTCAAGGTGGCGGTCGTGGCTACTTTGAGCGAGGACCTTGCGGGTCTCTTTGAGTGATTCTGCAGTTGGGAACTGTGAGGCGGCGATGCGGCGCAAGAATCGCTCAAGTGTTCCTCGCCGGCCGAGGCCACCGTCGCCGAGAAACGAATAGTGCGCACGTCGTTGTTCTAAGAGATAACTCACGAGATCAGCGTCATCAATGCCGTGTTCTCGAGAGACCAGCAGATCAGTGGCGATCTGGTCGAGTTCGTAGATTGACAGCGTGTAGGGGTTGGTGGTCACGACACTTTCGGGCTGGAGGGCTTTGATGCCGTTGTAGCCCAGCACGTGTGCCGCCAAGAGCGTGTCAAAGGTGGTGGCCACCCCGTTGGTGTCGAGAAGCCGACCCGGAGGGAACAGTCCGGTAAGAAAGCTGTTCACACTCAAGATATTTGGTTCGTTGATCGTGACCCACTTGGTGACGAGGTCGCCAAAGAGTTCTACTGCGTGCTCCATCCACGTTGCGAGAAGGGCAGCATTGGCACTGTCTCGCCATGGCTCGATGCCGAGCCAGGAGGGATGCGTGAAGTGGTGAAGCGTGACGACTGGCTCCATATTGCGTGATCGAATGGCTTGGAGAATCCTTCGATACGTCGCAACTGCATTCTCATCTCGCGCCCCGCGGGTGGGCTCGATCCTGGTCCACTCAAGGGAAAGCCGAAATGAGGTCAGACCAATCTGTTGGGCTCTGTCGAGTTGGGACTCATAATTCTCAAAAAACAGTGTCGCCGACCCTGACGGCTCTACTCGACCTTCGCTCTCCCAGGGGGCCCAATTATTGGCGGGCTCTGCAGGACCGTTGTAGCCACCTTCGATCTGGAATCCTGCAGTGGCGACGCCGAAGAGGAATGAGTCTGGCAAAAGGGAGGATGACGCCATGTCATAAAGCATGGCACGACCAGGCGTTGAACCGGTCGCTACACTCGGAACTGGATCACGTCGGTTCATTGGCCCGAGAAGTGGGGCATCCAGGAGAGGGAGAGCACTGTGGCGGGACCGCTTGAGGGAATAAAAGTCATTGAATTGGCCGGTATTGGGCCTTCTCCTTACGCCTGCATGCTCTTGGCCGATGCGGGAGCCGATATCTTGCGTCTCGATCGCCCAGGCGCTGCCATGCCGCCTGGGGCTCCGAAATGGGAGTTGCTGAACCGTTCCCGCCCGAGCATTGGTATTGATCTCAAGAACCCGGACGCCATTGCGCTCGCCCTTGAGTTGATCGGGGACGCCGACGTGGTGATCGAAGGGTATCGACCTGGTGTTGCCGAGCGATTAGGACTTGGACCAGATGATTGTCTGGCCGTCAATCCGAAAATTGTGTATGGGCGTATGACGGGCTGGGGTCAAGAAGGACCATTGGCTCAGCGAGCAGGACATGACATTAACTACATCGCGATCGCTGGGGCTCTCTGGCCAATTGGTCGAAGCGATGAGATCCCCACTCTTCCCTTAAACCTGGTGGGGGATTTCGGCGGAGGGGGAATGATGTTGGCATTCGGCGTGGTCTCGGCACTGCTCTCGGCTCGATTGACTGGGCGCGGCCAAGTCGTTGATGCATCCATGGTCGACGGTGCAGCATCAATGATGACGATGACCTATGGATTCAACGTGGCCGGCCTCTGGGAGTGGGAGCGAGGAGTCAACATGTTGGATACCGGTGCACACTTCTATGAGGTCTACGAAACAAAAGACGACAAGTATTTCGCTGTCGGGGCTATTGAGCGCAAATTTTATGCAGAGCTTCTCGAGGGCCTAGGCCTCAGTGGAGAAGAGCTCCCCGACCAGATGGACCGGACGGGCTGGCCAGGACTCAAAGTTCGGTTTGCCGAAATATTCAAAACAAAGACGCGTGATGAGTGGACCGAGATCTTTGATGGGACTGATGCATGCGCCACACCAGTGCTCTCTCCCATCGAGACGTTCCACCACCCTCACATGGAACAGCGCTCCACCTTTGTTGAAATCGATGGAGTGATGCAACCCTCCCCCGCCCCCCGCTTCAGCGCGACTCCCTCGGCGATATCGAGGGGAGCGTCGCTTCCCTGTTCAGATACCGACGAAGGACTCTTGAGTTGGGGTGTTGATCCAGAGCGCCTTCAAACTCTGAGAGAAGCAGGCGCAATCGCCTAGGTGACGGCCGTCCTCAAGGTTGGTTCGTGACCCTCAGCGAGGCAGCCAGGCCACCACAGCAAAATTCGACGAGTTGGCGAGCAGATTCGCGTGCGTTGCGGGGTGCATGTTGCGTAGCTCGCACCAGGAGCGCCCCGTATATCTGTTGGCCCAAGAGCGTGACGCTTTGCTCAGTATTGGTGATCTGCCAGAGGCCGTTTTTTTGCCCGTCCACGAGTATCTCAGCGAGCTGATTGGCGACTTCTGCACCAATGATTCCGAGCTCCACGTCCACCGCAGCCGCGGTTGTGCCAAGAGAACCTTGGGTCGTCAACGCCAAGCGAAAGAAGGCTGGCTGACCGTCGACGACCTCAAGGAGTCCAGTGATCAGATGTTCGAATCTCTCGAGTGGTGCAGTACTTGGATGGCCATCCATTGAGATTTGTAACTGCGTGTAGAGACCTTCGATACAGGCGACCATGAGATCAGATCGGTTTGAGAAGTAGACGTAGAGGGTAGAGCGAGCCACCCCCACAAACTGAGCGATCTCATCCATGGAGACGTCGGTGGTTCCGCGATCTCCGAAGAGTTCTCGAGCGCGAGCGACGATCTCAGCCCTGCGGAGGTCTGCGGTGGTTTCGCCCTCGGGCAAGGTTGACATGTGCGCGTTCTAGATAGCCACAGGAGCGTGTGGGGTAAACGACACAGGAATGTGCTTGATGCCGCTGATGAAGGGGCTCTGGAGTCGCTGAGCGGGTCCCGTTTGGGTGATGTCTGGCATGCGGTCCAAGAGGTGCTCAAACATCACCATGATCTCCATGCGGGCCAAATTCGCGCCCAGACAGAAGTGTGGCCCTCCACCGCCAAATGCCATGTGAGGATTTGGATTTCGGGTGATGTCAAAGACGTCAGGGTTTTCGAAGACTGACTCGTCTCGATTCGCTGAAATGTGGAAAAAGACGACTTTGTCGCCTTTCTTGATCTCTGCCCCTTCAAGGGAGACGTCCGTCATTGCCGTGCGACGGAAACACATGACAGGAGTGACAAAACGAAGCATCTCTTCAACCGCGCCTGGCAGAAGTGATCGATCTGATTTCAAGAGCTCCCACTGCTCGGGGAACTCAAAGAAGGTATTCATCGCGCCAGCAATCAGATTTCTGGTTGTCTCGTTTCCGGCAACCGCCAACAGAAGGAAGAACAGCTCAAGTTCGAGGTCACTCAGCGACTCTCCATCTGCGTTGACTTGGGTTAAGGCCGACATCAAGTCCTGGCGTGGATCGGCGCGCTTGGCGGCAAACAGCTCAGAGGCATAGGCATAGAGCTCCATCGCCGCGATTGCGCTTTGCGTGGGGTCGACCAAGTACTCAGGGTCTTCACTCCCGATCATCTTGTTGGACCAGTCGAACATCTTGTGGCGATCTTCGAAGGGGACTCCCATGAGTTCCGCAATCACAATCAAAGGCAACTCGGCGGCAATGTCGACGACGAAGTCGGCGGTGCCGCGCTCGGAGACTCGATTCAATAACTCGTCGGTCACGATGTGGAGTCGAGCTTCTAAGTCTCGAATCATTCGGGGGGTGAAGGCTTTATTCACCAATCGGCGATAGCGCGTGTGGTCGGGAGGATCCATATTCAGCATCATCAGTTGCTGCTGGGCGACGAGCTCTTCATCAATGTCGGTGATGAGCGAGGTTTTCGGGAACGATGAGAACTCTTCCCACTCACGGTTCACCCGCACACATGCGCCATGAGTCATGACGGCCCAGTAGGGAATGGAGCCTTCGTCGTGGCGAAGCGAGACCGGGGCGGTGGCGCGCATGTGGGCGAAGTAGTCATGAGGGACCCGCTCGGAGTACGTCAGTGGGTTCATTAAGTTGAGATCGTTGTTCGGCATAGCTTGTCCCTCTCTGGAATCGGACACACTGTCCGATTCCAGAGATGACCCTAGGCCACCAGGAGAGAGCGGTCAACGCGGCCGAAGGCCTCTGGGCTCAGCCAAAGCGAGAAGGCCGGCCCATGTGCCAGCCGCCGCAGAACGCACAGGCGTAGACGTTGAGTTCGACCTTGTCCTCGACCCATCGCATGTGCGCAGCGGAGGCCGCCTTTCGCTCGGAGGCGTACTTCGTCTTTGGGGCACCGTCGGCTCGGAAATGGGCATTTCCAAGCGAAGACGCTTGGCGGGATGAGGCTTTTGGCGCTCGATTCTTTCGTCCCATCTCTCTAGTCTGACGCGTCCGAGAGTTCATTGTGAACCAGAGGCACGATATTGTTCGAGACATGAGTGAACTCTCTCCAGTCATCGAATCTGATCTGAGTGATCCGATCCTCGATGAAGACGACCACGAGAGATTTACCCACATTGTTCTTGAGGGCTACACCCCGACACGTGGATTTCGGAAAAAATTCGTTCCCATCGGCAATTCAGTGGTCGAGGGCATGATCAACGCCACGCCGGTTGAAGCGCTGTGTGGCAAGAAATGGGTTCCGGGTAAAGACCCGAAGAAGTATCCGGTCTGCCCAACCTGTGTTGAGATCGCAAAATCCAAAGGCTGGAGCGTTCCTGGATAAGTTATGCACCCACTCGTTCGGCGAAGAAGTCTAAGAGCTCTTCGAGTGCAACTCGAGTTGGCGAACCCTCTGCATCGGAGTAGTCCTCGGTGAGGACTGAATGAGCCGTTTTTTTGTAACCCCATGGGTTTGACTCACTCGAATCGATTTCAACGCCTCTGAACCCGTCACCGAGTTCGTCTCGAAGCCGTTCAAAGCGTTGAGGTGGAGACGTCTTGTCACCGGTAAAGCGAAGGCCCATAACACAAGCCCCGTCGGCAACACGCGCTTTGACGAGTTCGAGGTCCCCGTCTGAAATACCAAGCGAGCGTCGGTGTTTCTTGGAGACTGGAAAAGGAAGTGAAGGTTGACTTAAGGCAGGAGCAACAACCACGGGGTCGACCATCATCGCGAGAGCAAAGCCCCCGGTCAGACACATGCCGACCGCGCCCACGCCATTGCCACCGCAGCGAGCTCCTTCGACCGCAGCCAATTCTCGAAGCCAGCGGGTTGCCGGGCTGGTTTTGTTGGTGGCCAAGATTGCAAACTCACGACTCACGCATGCCGTTGCGAGCGAAGAAGCAAGATAACCCGGTGATGGAGCGCGACCTGGCGTTCCGAAGAGATCAGGCAGGACGGCGGTCATGCCACGCTCAGCGACTTTTCGTCCAAAAGCTGCCACCAGGGGAGTGAGCCCCGGGATCTCATGAATGATGATGACCGCAGGGCCCGATCCCATTCGATAGAGAGATTTACTCGATCCAAGGGCGGTGAATGTCTCTTCTTGAAAATCGGACAGGGCGTGGTTATTTTGGTTCGTGCTCATGGCTCTCAGACTAGGCCCACCACTGGGAAGATGCCGAGACGAGAAACGAACAACCAAGTTCAACGCGACTCAGTCTCGTGAGCGGAGGTTCCTGGAATGACGAGAGAACAATGATCCTGGGGGTGATGAGGGCCACTGCAAAGCGATGGCCTTCATGTCGGGGAAGATAGAGCAATGCCCGAAAGAAAAACGGTCGTTCTCTTGACCTCGCCGAAACACCCTCCACGCAGCGGGCCGCCGTCTGCGTTCTACGAGCGAGGTCGAGGCAATATCCTCGCCGAGCGGCTCCTCGACGTGGGTCATCGAGTCGCAATGTGGTGGGACCATCCAGAGGGACCCCTCCTCCCTTGTGATCCCGACGTTGTTCTCGTACGCTCTTCGATTCACCCACTCTTAAAAAGAGCGGACGAGTTTGCTGCAAAGGGACTCACGGTCGTGAACGACCCTGGGATGCAACGAGCGAGCCAAGACAAACTCTTCCAAGCGCACGTGTTCTCCACTCATGGTGTTGCACATCCGCACAGCATCGATCCGTTTGTCACTCAATGGGATGGCCCAAGTGAGGTCGTAGTGAAACCTCGCAGTGGACGATCGGGTATCGGTGTTCGTAGAGGGCACGCGAACGCGCTCGAGATCAAGGAAGGGGAGATGATGCAAACTTTCGTCGAGGCCGTGCAAGATTTTCGAGTCACCGTGATCGATGGACGCGATATCGGTTGGGCTCGGCGAACCGCCAAGGCGGGGGACTTTCGAACAAACTTGGCCCAAGGCGCCACCATGGTCCACGCACCACCACCTTCGAGTCAGGCCCAAGAATTAGTTCGTCTTGCGTGTGCGTCGCTTGGTCTTCGGATCGCTGGAGTCGACGTTGTTCTCACTGATCAGGGACCGATTGTTCTCGAGGTCAATGCAGTCACCACACTCTTTGGGCCAGATGAGAACTCAACGAGAGAGATTCTCGACGCCGTCTGTACTCTTGTCGCGCAAAGCTAAGACGCTAGGCGGGTGTGGTGGTCATCACGGCAAGACACATCTCGTCCGAGGACCCATCGCCCCAGGTAATAAACCGAGGTGGCAGTTTCTTGGTCTGAGGATTGAGTGCTCGAAGCGAAGGATTCCATGTGCAGGAAACTTGAATTTTGTCTCCTGGGCCAACGTGAACCGTGGGAGTGATGTTGTGGGCGACTTGGTTGTCAAAGTTATAGTTTGGAACATTCAAAATGACCTGGGCTTGGGGTGTACCTGGATTCACCGTCACCGTCATGGATTGACCTAAGAGATGCATGTGCGGGGTGATTCTTTGGATCACTTCGTTCCCTCGAACGGGCCATGTGCACGAGGTGGAATTTCCAACGGGAGGATTCATTGGGTCTCGTCCACAGAACCGCTCAAGTCCGTAGACCGTGATGGCGGCCGCAGAGCCAAATCGCTTCGAAAGATCAGCGATTGAGGCAGCTCGATCACAGAGAGGTCCAGTGACTCCTTCTGGGCAAGGGATATCGGGAGGAGCAGGGAGTTGTTGAATGGTGACGGGTTGGATCGTCGATCCTGCAGCAGGAACAGCCTTCATGGTGACGAATGAGCTGTCGGGTTTGTCGCCAATCAAAGTGTTGTAGTGAATCTGCACGATAAGCACCGAGCCTTTTTGGAGCGGTGCCCCAAGCCCTGTTGGCATGACGTCAGCGCCATGGCCAGGCGACCAGCCACAGAGCCATGGCATGCCAGAAAACTCCCCAAGCGCATTGCTGCTGAGACTTGGCTCACCAAAACAGGTCCACCCTTTGCCATTGTTGTTCAACTCTCGAGCAGCCGCAGCGTGCTCCGGGTCGACGCGGTAAACGATGGCATGGTGGACCTCTTTGGTCCCAGGATGAAAGGCCGTGGTGGTGACCATCATGTCTTGCGTCAGGTGAGGATCAACGACCGAGCAGTGGTAGAGGTCCTTTGCGCCATCAGGAGGTTTTGGAACGTAGTTTGCGGGCGTCTTGACGGTGATGGTTTGCACCTTTGCCGCTGGTCGTGCGGACGCTTCACGAGGAGAGAGAGAAATGGTCACAGCGACCGCAGTAACGACCACGAGGCCCGCAATCAGCGCACGCAGTGTCGAAGATCGCCGTAGGTGGAAGCGAAGCATCATCGGTTGGTCTCCCCGTTTTTAATGAACCCTTTGTACTTTAGCCGCACCCAGGCCACAGAGAGGTTCAGGGGAGGGGCAGAAAAAAACCCTGCCATAGGCAGGAAATTGGTCAGTGTCCTCGCAGCCCCACGAAGCGCAAACTAGCCCCGTGGGGCTGGAAGGGACTGAAATTAGATGGCTCGGACGGCTTTTGCCTCGTCGCCTTTGCGGCCTTGACCGACCTCGAATTCGACCTGCTGGCCTTCTTCGAGTGAACGGTAGCCGTCACCTTCGATGTTGGAGTAGTGCACAAAGACGTCTTCTCCATCAGTTCGTGAGATAAAGCCGAAGCCCTTTTCACTATTGAAAAATTTCACTGTTCCGGTTGCCATTGCTGTATTCCTTCTTTCTATTTCTTTCATTTCCGCTTCGTGCGGGTTTTCTGCGCGCGTCGCTCAGACCAAACGATCGAGGGAGTTGCGTGCGAAGTTGAGTTTCGTGGTCGAGTGACCGATCTTGAAAAGGCGCTTTGCGTACTTGTTTGTTTACTCAGCGCATGGGTTTACTCTTCAAACCGTAGTCGCTGACGCAACCCTGGTCACGATGGGGACTGCGAGCACGGCCTCCTTGGTCATTTTTTGAGCAAAAAGGCCCGTTTTCAGGGCGTGTACCGGAAAAACAAATATTCAGAGCCTCGAAGAGAAATCGGGGTGAATGCACTTCACTCTGGCAATCGAAAGCGATATCGTCACCCCGTGGCCACCCG
>Ga0118677_10004228_pt1 | contig 26397 bp, 31 predicted proteins | sample AliMusrvi5mmetaG_FD_86154 | JGI IMG/M metagenome (GOLD analysis project Ga0118677, IMG submission 86154) | reverse complement strand
CCTTTACAAGGAGAGGACGGGTGAGGTTACAAACAATTTTAACCTCATCTAACTTCTCCTTGTAAAGGAGAAGAACCATTAGAATTTGATTAGAAATTAGAAATTAATAATTAAAAATTAATTTACCATGATTAAAGATGTTGATGAATTTATCAAAAAAGTAAACGAGTCCAAAAAGGACAATAAATTGGATTTGTCGGCCGACGAGGACTTGTCGCTCGCCATTATGAACTTGATTTCGATCGAGGAGCATTTTTTCTTTACCGCCAAAAAGACCGGCGATGACAAATATTTTGATCTGCTCAAAGAAGTCCGAGAGATGCGCAAAGATCTCTTAAAACGAATTGTGAAGGATTATGAAGGCGAAGTTTGGTGCATCTCAAAACATTTACTCGCCTCATCGATGCGCTTGATGGAGGTCGGCACCAAGTTTCTGGGACGGGACAAAAAAGCCGAAGCCAAGGAAATGTTTGAAAAAGCCTATAACCTCTATTCCCTCTTTTGGGGCCTAAATCTAAATGCGATAAAAACCGACGACATCAAAAAAATTGATGACGGCCAGCTCAATAAATCAGATAAGGATAAAAAAAGCCTTTTCTCCGCCCTCGGCGCATTGGTCAAAAAAGCGATTGATTGCTGTAGAGAATAAGTAGCGAGAAGCGACTGAGAAGCAGAGAAGCCGCGAAGCAGAGATAAACATCACGCTAATAAAAAATATCAAGAGTTACTCGATATTTTTTGGCGGACTGAACGCACTTTGTTTCGAACACCTTTTATCCTGGCTTGACCGGTTAAGGCAAGCATTTGACGAGAGTAACAGCCCCTGATTAAACTAAACTATATCTAAAGACTTAATCTTTAGCACTTTTATAATGCTCTGAAGTTTATCAAAAGAAACGTTAACCTCGCCCCGTTCGATCTGAGCGTAATAGCTGACATTGATTTCGGCCTGGTCGGCCACTTCCGCCTGAGTCAGTCCGGCTTTCTCTCTGGCTTTGCGGAGTTTGTCGCCCAGCTCAATTCTCACTTTTTCATTTTTCTTGATAATCATAAGTATAAATCCAAATTAACACTTTGTGGTCTTTGCCGCAAAGTGATTTACAAGGCGATTATAACACAAATATCGAAATATCCATAGATTCGGATTCTTAACAGTGACGCTTGTCGGGGAGTACTGAACGAAAGGCCTCTGGAGTTTTGACTTCAGGGGTCTTTTTTTGTGGTTAGTTATTATTTGAGCCAAAACCAAAACTGATTTTTAAGTTTTTTGGTCAGCTCAGATGCGTTTGCATGTGATAAGACGCCCTGAAACGACTGGAGCGATTGGTTTAGTGTTTCCTCGCTTATTATTCCCGATTTATATTCTTTAACCCTCGCTTTAAGTTTCTTAAAAATTCTTTGCTTGGTTTTAGTTCTGACAAGCTGATGATGCGGGAATACATTATAACCGAGGAAATCAATGCCCTTTTGAACTGTTCTGATTGAGATTTTCTCAGGGTGAAGTTTGAGTTTAAGTCGTTCCAAAAGAAAAGTTTCAATTACCGGCAGGAGATTTTTAAGGTAATTTTGATCGCTTGAGACAATCACAAAATCATCTGTATACCTGGCATAAAATTTAACCTTGAGCTTGTGCTTCACAAACTGGTCGAACTCGTTCATGTATATATTCGCAAATAACTGACTGGTTAGGTTACCGATTGGAATGCCTTTTCCTGCGGCGACCGAAGGCCGCCGTCTCTCTCTCTCTCTCTCTCTCTCTCTCTCGGTTGGCGCCGCCAAAAAGATCGAACAAGCCCAGTTGCTCTGGTTCTTGTCTGTTAAAACTGCGTAGAATCTCTTTTAGCAGCCAAATTGCGTCTGAATCGACGATTCTCCGCTCTATGATCTCAAGCAGTATTTGATGATCAATGGAATCAAAGAATTTTTTAACGTCGCATTTTAAAACAAAGCATTGCCTGGTATGATTTCTGCTCACCTTTCCAATCATTTCGGCAAGTCGTTTCACGCCTTTATGGTTTCCTTTTTCAATACGACAGGAAAATGAATCATTAATGAAGGTCGGCTCAAATATCGGATTAAGAATCCTAAATATCGCGTGGTGCAACACCCTGTCTCTGACCGTCGCCTTATGAATTTCCCGAAGTTTCGGATCAGTGATAAAAAACGAGTGATAGACATCGTGCTTATAGCTGTGATATTTTAAATCGTGGCAGAGCTCAAAAATATTCTTTTCAAGATACAATGCAAAATCCATGACATCGGCCTTTTTCTTTTTACCTATCACAAACTCATCCCATGCTCTGAATAGATTTATGGGGTGAATAATTTTTCTAAAAATATTATCATAAGTTTTCATACGAAAGGTTTCCCATGCAAGAATTAGACATTCCAATTTTTAAAAAAGCCTACGACCTGTATCGACAATTCCACGAAATTAGAAACAAAATGCCTAAACAGGAACGCTATACCTTGTTTCAAAAAAGCGAAAATACTCTTTTGGAAGTAATTGAGGGTATTTTAACGGCCAGCCAGCTTACAAAGAATGAGAAGTTACCCGTCTTAAAAGAGACTGCCTCAAAAGTCAGTTTGCTTCGAGTATTTGTTCGCTTAATGAAGGATATCAAGGCAATCGATCTCAAAATTTATACTCTATTTGAACTAGATATCGATGAGATCGGCCGCATGCTCGGCGGTTGGATTAAAGCTTCTAAAGAGTAAAAAGACGCCTTACGCCTGGTAAAACGTCTTCTTATCAGGAGAGACTTCGAGAGGAAGCCGGAAGCAGAACCGAAGTTCTGATTCACGTTCTCGACCTTGTTGGCGTCGAACTTGACCTTGCCGTCGTTGAAGTAGAAGTTCGGGACGTTGTCGAAGACGCCATCGGCGTTCCAGTAAATGCTCGTATCCATCTTTGACCACCGGAAATCGAACTTTTGACAGTTCCCATTCCTGTATTTAATGCGACAGCAGCCCGATATTATTCAGGCATCTGCACCAGATAAGAGCAAGCAGTATCTCCTCAAATAAGCACTCTTCCATTAGCCGTAACCTTTGGAATTCCGGCTTGGTTTTGATTTGAGATTTCAGCGACAGAAATCCATAGACGTCTGTTCATGAGCTTACTTTCATTTGAAATATAGCAATTGATATGATTAAAAGCAATAAAAAAGCCGGGCTACCCACTGAAGGATAGCCCGGATATGTCGACCCGCCAAGGCGGGAATCCAAGAAACAAGAGAAAAAATTCAAAAGTTTCAAGGATTTAAGATAAAAGGAACAACTACTGCGGAAGGAAGGCAGACGACGAGCCATAGAGGTCGTTCGCATCGGAAACATCGCCCGCGTCGAACCCGACCCCGCCGCCGTCGAAGTAGAAGTCCGGGACGCAGTCGAAGACGCCACCGGCGTCCCAGCTCCATTCGCCACCGGCACAATCCGTATCCAACTCGCTCCCGTCGGTAAACCGTTCGGGGTGAGTCAGCACGATGGTGCCGACGATTACGGGGCAGAGCCCGAATTCGTTGGCGACGAAACACTCGCGGGCCCGGCGAACCGAACGGCCTCGATGGCGCAGCCCGAGTTGGGCGGCGATCACGAGGATATCGCCCGGTTGGGTTTCGGCCGCTTTAGCCAGCATTTCGGCGGTGTGTTGCAGTTGGCGCAGATGCTTGGTGTCGATCTCGCCTTCACGGTAGTTGTAGAACTTCCGGGAGGCGGCGATCTTGCCGTGAATCAGGCGCAACATCGCGCAGTAGCGTTCGGCTTTGTCGGCGATGTCGGGAAAGATCTCGACGATCGCTTCGTCCGACGGGATGGCGAACCAGCCTTCGGCGCCTTCCGGCAATGCCGGCAGGCGTTTTGCGTATTCCAGCGCCTGAGCCGAGTCGAGGAAATAGATCTCGGCAACTGCCGCGATCTGCTGTTCGATCAGCTTGGGCCCCTTGTACGTGTCGGGGTAGGCGGAGCTGGACGCGGTCTCTTCGCTCTTGTACTTGTTCAGGGTGCGATTCTCGCTGATGAAATTGGCAATTATATCGCCGAGACCGGGGGTCTCATTGATACGCTGAGCCTCTTCATCGGTGAGCTTTGCACCATTGTACGCGTCCTCGACAATGCCGAGGAACTTGAGCCCTTTCGGGTCTCGGGTGGTAGTGACTGACGGGGCCAATGCTTTCGACATCGGAACCATCCTCCTGTTGTAAAAGTACCATCAGGGCGTTTCCCCTAGGTCTTAACTAATTATTTACAAAGTAAGCAGTTAAGATCCGGCGAAAAAGTTTTCGGTTTAATTATTTATTATGAAGAAAAAAATCAGGGTAAGGGGTAAAGATACCTGGGTTACCATATGGTAACCCAGGATATAAGTCGACCGCCTTACGGCGGAATCCAAGTAACAAGTAGCAAGTTGCTAAAAGTTTCAAGGATTTAAAACACAAGGGACACGGCTTACTGCGAGAGGAAGCCGGAAGCAGAACCGAAGTACCGAACCACGTTCTCGACCCTGTCGGCGTCGAACTCGACCTCGCCGTCGTGGAAGAAGAAGACCGGGACGTCGTCGAAGACGCCATCGGCGCGCCAGCTCCATTCATTACCAGCCATGTCCATGTCCAATTCTTCGGAACGCACGAAGCGTTCGGGATGAGTCAGAGCGATGGATCCGCCGGCAACGGCCTCGAGACCGAATTCCTTCGACACGAAGACTTCGCGTGACCGACGAACAGACTTGCCGCGATGGCGCATACCCAGTTGGCCTGCGATAATCAGGATGTCGCCCGTTTGTTCCTGGGCGATCAGATCGAGCGCATAAGACGTACGGGAATGAACCCTCAGATGTTGCGGATCGATCTGGCCCTCTCGGTAGTTATAGAACTTCCGTGAGGCCGCGAGCTTCTCTATGACGAGTTTGGCTACACGGCAATACTTTTCAGCCGGATCGGTTACTTCGGGAAAATTCTTGGCTGCCAAGGCGTTGACCGACGGAATGGCGAACCATCCTTCGGCTCCTTCGGGGAGTTTGGCCAGGGTTTTAGCGTATTCAAACGCCTGGGCCGGATCGAGGCCGAAGATCTCAGCAATTGCTTTGATCTGTTCCTCGATCGGTTTCGGGCCGCGATACTCCTTCGGGTAGGTGTAATTGGAGCTGGTCTCCTCATTGGCGAACTGGTTCGACACCGACAGCTTTTGGATAAGTTGCAGAATGCCGGTTTTGAGTTCACCACCATGCTCATTGAGACGTTGCGCACGGTCTCCGTCAAGTTCAGCCTGATTGTAGGCGGCCTCGAAGATACTGGTCGCCTGAAGGCCTTTGGGGTCTCTGGACGTGATCAATGTTCCTGACATCGTCATCATCCTCCTTCATGTAAGATCTGCCGTAGCAGGCCGTCCCTTGTTTGGAACAAGCGCACTATCAACCATATTATATGGCTAACAAGGCGCTTGCTCCAGATAAATTTTAAGGTTCTAAACCTAATGATTATAGCACAAACCTAATAATAAATCAAGGGGTTTTCATCTCCCGCCCTTTGACCATGATTCGCATTAATAACTCGCGATTTAACTATACACATTTTGATGTTTATCTTTCCCAAATATCCCCAATAACACCAAGCTCTTTGACTTTATCAGCGGTGGCGAATTGAATATGAAGACCCTTCGGCTTATCCTCATCCTCTAGGAGCTTCTTTGTCATTCTCTTAGTGTAGATCATAGTCGCTAGCGTCGGGCAAATAATCATGATTGTCGAAAAGGTTTCATTAATATCGTCCCACTCGTAGCCATTGTAGAGCTCGATGAATTTTTTGACTTGATGTCTGATCGAATAGCGCGGCAAAGTTGGAGCAATAATCGTTAAAAGAAAATAGGTCGAGTTTGTCCGTTTGCCAGTTTTCTTTTTCTTGAGTCTTTTGACGACGAGATCGACATTATATTCGGTCAAAAAATTAAAACGGTATTCGGGATTGGCAAGATCAGTTGCCGTGGCGATTGAATATGAGAGCTCGTTTTCTTCTTCTTTATTATGACTTTTATTCGCAGTTGCTTTCAACTCGAGGACGATCCAGCCAATCAAAGTACTCTTCTCGATAAAATCAGTTGACCTATCCTTCAGCCGGTATAATTTTCGGATTACCTCGATCGGATATTCGTTTTGGGCTTTTAAAAATCTGATACCGTTTAAGGCCAGGTAGTAGATAGCCGGTTTGGTGTTTTCTCCAAATTTATTTGAATAGATTCGATTGATGTATTCTTTTTCGGTTAGATCTTTTAACCAGTCGTTGATTCTTTTGTGATACTTATGATTGAGGAATGCTTGAATTTGTTTTCTGTCTAGGAATTTATATTTGTAGAGATGTTCGAGTATTTCTTCTTGTTTTAATGTTATTGTTTGTTTCATTGTTTTTTTGTAATTAGTTATTGTTTTTTTATTTGCGAGTTTACTGTTACTACCTACACCGACCAAACCTCTATTTGTAAAGATAGGTAACACAAATATTTATATTTTCAAGATTGAATGAGACATATTTTAGTATCAGCCCACTGATACAATTTAACACCCTAATTTTTAGCTTGTCAACACGCTTTTTAGCTGAAAAATGCTTATTGACATGTGGTTATATCCATAGTAAACTATGAATATAACCACAGTAAGGAGGGAATACGACAACGGCTCAATCACAGCTAATCAATCGGCAAGATATGCTTGTTGCGAGGGCACAAACAGCGAAGCCCTTTATCGATTTTCCTGTCGAAAGAGAAAAGACGGTCAACCCGATAACACAGTACGGCAAGACATTTGAAACCGCCTTGCAGCATATTTTTCCGGCCAAGCAAGAGGAAACTCGGATTCAGAAGGCAAGACTGATTATGGGTGACGACGTTAAAGATTTATCGGACGAAGATTTGGACGTTTATTTGACTAACTTTCAATATCTAATCGATTCGTGGCTGGACGAGTACGAGAAACAGGTTTTTAATAACAAAACATTAAAAGAAATATTAAAGGAGGGTTAAATGGATCTTACACCAACGGGCAAAATCGAACAACGGTCGGACAAAGCGATTATCTATATTCGCGTCTCGACCGAGGAACAGGTTGAAAACTATTCGCTTGGGACTCAGGAGGACATCTGTCGCAAAGAAGCGGAGCGTCGGGGAATGACCGTGACGCAGGTTTTTCGCGAGGAAGGACGATCGGCCAAGACGATCACGGGACGACCGATATTGGTTGAAATGCTGGAATATTGTCGAAAACACAAGCGGGAGATTGGTTCAGTCATCGTCTACCGACTGGATCGTGTTTCGCGTCAAACTTCCGATTATTTGGTTATTAGAAAGAAACTGACCGAGTGCGACATCAAATTGATCTCGGCGACCGAGCCGACCGGCAACAGTCCGACCGAAAAATTCGTCGAAACCATGCTGGCGGGATTTGCGCAGATGGACAACGATATACGCAGTGAACGCGCCAGGAACGGCCTGAAAGCAAGATTCCTAAATGGTCTGACAATTTATGTCACCATGGGTTTTATTAACCAGAGCGGCTATACGACAAAAGATCCGGCAACCTTTGATAAACTGGAGGATTCATGGCATTTGATGGCGACCGGCACTAAAACCTTGAGAAACATTGCCAACGTCCTGACCGAACAGGGTGTGGCTCAAAGGCATAAAGGCGGTCGGATGTTACCGCAACAGGTTAATAGAATGTTTCGAAATAAATTTTATGCCGGTTATGTCGTTTCCAAGAAATACGGCCGTGAAGTTCGGGGTCAACATCCGCCGATGGTGACCGAGGAGCTATTCTATCAGGTTCAGGCCGTTTTAGACGGTAGAAACCACAGCGTATCGGGGCCGCTGGCTATCAGACATAGAGACAACCCTGATTTTCCGCTACGTCGACTTGTTAAATGCAAAATATGCGGGACTTCTTTCACCGGCGGCAAAAGCAAAGGAAAACGTGAGTACTTCGGCTATTATTTTTGTCGACATCGATGTAACGGCTCGAATGTTACCACCAGTAAACTGATTGGCGATACCGTTAAATGGCTGCATGACTTTTCCGTAAAGGATAATGCCGCTAAATTGTTTAACGCCTTTCTGCGTCGGACATACTTTAAAAGAGCCGCCGATTTACAGGAAAGGCGGGAACTGGCCGATACCGATTTAAAAAAGCAGTACGAACTTCGTCAGGCGCTTATAGAGAAGAATTTATCGGGTATTTACTCTGATGAAATCTTTAAAGAACAAAATAATATGTTGGAAGAAAAAATAAAGACGATACAGTTTAGCAAGAACGACGAACTGCTTGAAAAATATAACTTGGAGCTTATCAATAAATTCGTAGAAACAAAGCTTACAGACCTGCCTAAAATGTTCGAAGACTCGTTGAAAAGTGAGCCGGAAATAAAACTAAAACAGGTTCAAACTCTTCTGTGTTCGATATTCCCCCTCGGAATGCCATATGGGAAAAACGGCTATTCGAACACCGAAATCAGTCCGTTTTTCAGAGCAATTTTGGACTTACAGCCCAAAAATTCTAATCTTATCTCATTTGGCGGAGAGGGTGAGATTCGAACTCACGGTTGCCTTTCGACAACTCTGGTTTTCAAGACCAGCTCCATAAACCGCTCGGACACCTCTCCAAACCAAAAATATTGTAACATTTTACAACGAAAATATCAATCGGCTATTGACAAAGATTTACGCTGTATATACAATGTAAATATGAAAACAGTTATAAATATCAAAACCGATGCGGAGACCAAGAAGAAAGCCAAGGAATTGGCCGCGGAGCTTGGCGTGCCTTTGAGCACCGTAATCAATGTTTATCTGCGCCAGTTTATCCGGACGCGGGAATTTATTTTTTCGCTCGCTTACTCGATGAGTCCCGAGTTGGAGAAAACTATTGCCGAGGTAGAGAACGATCTGGCCGAAAACAAAAATCTTTCCCCTGTGTTTGAGAATGCGGATGATGCTATTGCGTGGTTAGAAGAGCCGGAAAAATGAAAGTTTTCTTTAGCAAAAAGTTTAAGAAAGATTTTAGCCGTCTCGATCAAAAAATTCGTCTAGCTGTCAAAAATCGTATACAGATCTTTTCTACCGATCCTTACCATATCGAGCTGAGCAATCACCCGCTGAAGGGTAAATTTCAGAACTACCGGAGCATCAATATTTCCGGTGATTTCCGGGCTGTATATAAAGAAATAAGCGAGGCAGAGGTCATGTTCACCACTATCGGGACCCACAGCCAATTGTACCGATAGCTTTTGGATAGTTCTCTATTAACCTGCTCACTTGCTCCTAGCTTGTGGTCATTGCGAGATCCCGATGCCTACGGGACGAAGCAATCTATCATGATAGATTGCCACGCCTCTCGCTTTGCTCGATGGCTCGCAATGACAATGAGCGGTTATAATTAAAGCACTTGACAATGTGTAAGTCAGTATATACAATACAGGTATAATAATGAAAATATTTAAAGAAATTTCAGGATTTGAGTGGGATAAGGGCAACAAAGAAAAAAATCTTCAAAAGCACTGCGTCACTGACGAAGAATGCGAAGAAATTTTCTTTGACATTGACAAGCGTATTTTGCGGGATGCCATTCATTCAAACAATGAAGCTCGCTATATTCTTATAGGGCAGACGAAAAGAAAACGACTTTTGTTTACGGTATTTACCGTCAGAAACAAAAGAATCAGGATTATCTCTGCCCGCGATCTAAATAAAAAAGAAAGGAATTTGTATGAAAAAAGAACTTAAAATACCAAAATTCAAAAATGAGGAACACGAGAGAGAATTTTGGACGAAAATTGACCTTGCTGATTATTTCGAATCGGCCGATTTTGCGTCGGTCTCCTTCCCCAACCTTAAGCCTACATCGCGCTCAATTTCCATCCGCTTGCCAGAGTACCTGATCATCAGAATCAAAGAACAGGCAAATGAATTGGATGTACCATATCAATCCCTGATGAAAAGATACCTTGCCCAAGGAGCGCTGGAAGAGCGCCAGGGCTTATCGAAGGTATCTCGTCGATAACGATTTCAAGCATACTAAAATATGAATCATATAGATTACTCTGCCACCCCGCTTCGCGGCTTCTCCGCTACTCTGCTGCTAATATTAGATATTCTTTGCGGCGACTGAAGCTAATATCGACTTTGCACCGGCCAGTTTCAATACTCTGGCGCACTCGTTCAAGGTCGCGCCGGTGGTGATGACATCGTCAACTAATAATATCCGCTTGCCCCGCACTATCTTGGGGTTTTTGCAGGCAAAAGCGTTGGCCAAATTTGCCAATCTGGCGCTACGACCGAGCTTTATCTGTGTTTCGGTTTCTTTTATCCGAATTAATGTTTCGATGCACCTCAAATCCAATTTCTCGGCGATATACCGCGCAATCAGCAAGCTTTGATTGTATCCCCGCTTCCCCAGTTTCTTCGGATGAAGCGGTACCGGTACTATAATCGTATCTCGCGGTATCTCGGCCTTTTCGAGAGACGCTACCATCAGCTCCCCTAAAACCTCGGCTAGTTCGACCACGCTGTTGTATTTAAAGTTATGAATTATCTCTTTTGACGGACCGCTACTATAATGTATAGCGATGATGACGCCTGAAAGCTCGCTATTTGTCCGTTTTTTGCAAGCCGGGCAATATTTACCTCCAACCGAGATTTTTCCGCAGGCCGGGCAAACAGCCGTTTTTATCCGCTCGATTTGACCGGCACAATCAAAACAGAGCGTCCGGCCATATTTGCCACAACCGACGCAAATATTTGGAAAAAATATGTCGTAAAAGAGTGAGAATATTTTGAAATTTGCCATTGTCATATTGCTTAATTATATATCTATCTTCGCTATTCGCAATTCACTCTTCGCTATTCGCTCGATTTCTTGACTATTTATCCATAACCCTCTAAAATCTAATTATACACTTTTTCCAATTTTTGTAGCACAAGCTTCAGCTTGTACACGCTAAAGCGTGACCTACGGTGGAGGTGGACACACTTAAAGGAGGTGGATGACAGACGACTCTCAAAATGATTGGCTCTCCGAAGAAGCCGATGGCCAGCTTGCCATCGACGTTTTTCAGGATGACCACAGCGTCTATGTTTTGGCACCGGTTGCCGGCGTTAAGGCCGGGGATGTGGATATCTCCATTACCGACGAGGTTTTGACGATCCGCGGCGCCAGACAGCCCGGCCATGAAGTCGGTCACGAAAAACATTTTACCCAAGAATGTTATTGGGGCTCTTTTTCACGTTCCTATGTCCTGCCAATCGCCGTCTACCCCGAGGGCGCCAAGGCGACTCTGAAAGATGGCCTTCTTAAAATTGAAATCCCCAAAGACGAGAAGGTCAAGACGAAGTATATTCGTATTAGCGAAGAAGGAAAAGCGAAGAGGGAATAGAAAGCCGAAATAGGGACGAGTAACGAGGAACAAGGAACGAGTGAATGGAAAATCACCATTTTAAAGGTTATCAAGATCTTCTGATATGGCAAAAGGCCATTATTTTTGTAAACACGATTTACAAGCTAACTACGGCTTTTCCTGACACAGAAAGATTTGCCCTGATATCACAGATTAAGCGAGCGGTATTATCAATCCCAGCCAATATCGCCGAGGGATATTCAAGATATTCAAAAAAAGAATTGGCACGATTCTTACTGATTTCAAACGGCTCTCTTGCCGAAGTTGAAACATATCTGGAAATTGCGCTCTCTTTGGGATATATTACAAAGGAGCAATATTTACCGGTTGCTCAGGACAAAGAAGATATTAGAAAAATGTTAGCTGCGCTTATTCGAAGTGTTAAGAATAATATGGAAGGATAGGGGAAAGGAACAAGCAACAAGGGACGAGTGAAATGAAATTTTTAATCTACTCGTTTTTTTGTTCCTCGTTCCTATCAACTCATTTTACTCGTCCCTCGTTCCTAATTTAGTTCCTCGTTCCTAATTTAAAAGGAGAACATGAAAATTCGCAAAGCGGTCATTCCGGCCGCAGGCTATGGAACCAGATTTTTGCCCGAGACAAAAGCAATGCCAAAAGAAATGTTGCCGATTGTGGACAAACCGGTCATCCAGTATGTGGTCGAAGAGTTGGTAGAAGCGGGGATTGAGCAAATTATTATCGTGACCGGCTGGCACAAGCGGGCGATAGAGGACCATTTCGACCGACACCTCGAGCTTGAACATAAACTGGAGATGGCCGGTAAAACAGAACAGCTCGACCAGATCAAAAAAATCTCGGAAATGGCCGAGTTTGTGTATGTCCGGCAAAAAGAACAACGGGGGAATGGTGATGCCATTTTAACCGCCAAAAATGTTGTTGGCGACGAGCCATTTATTGTCTGCTGGGGCGACGATTTTCTTTTGGGTGAGCCCTCCAAAACCAGGCAATTGATTGAGGCTTACAATAAACATGGCGGAACTATTCTGGGCGGTTTTGAAACAAAGGACCCAGAGGATGCCAAGAAATACGGCTTTGCCAAAGGCAATGAAATTGAAGACGGCGTAATCGAAATTACCGACTTAATCGAAAAACCGGGCCCGGAAAATAAACCGTCAGATCTGGCTGTTGTCTCCGGCTTTGTATTCGGGCCGGAAATATTTGGCGCCCTCGAAAGCGTAACGGTCAGGGAAGGGGAGGAGCTCGTCTATATTGACGGCGTCAACAAATTGCGAGAAAATGGTGGTAAGGCATACGCCGTTAAAATCAAGAACGGCAAATATTATGATTGCGGAACAGTCGCGGGATACCTGAAAACCAATATTGAAATGGCGCTCAAGCGTCCCAAAATTGGTGATGAGATGAGAGAATTTATAAATGAGATTGCAAGTAAATAGCAGAAGACAGAGCCGCGGAGAAGCGGAGAAGCCGCGAAGCAGAGTTGTAACCAAACAGGCAACAAATTGATGCTCTGTTGCTCCGCTTCCCAGACGCTCAGCTACTTTAAAGTACGGAGGGTTCAATGAAAAAGTATTTACGGATTGCCGGATACCTTATGGCGGTACTGTTTTTTGGCGTTGCTTTCTCCGGCTGTACCAAGACAACATCGACCGCCAGCAAAAATATCGTAGTCTGGAGCTTTGAAGATCCCGATGTCTGGAAGCCGATTATCAAATCGTTTGCGAGCGCCAACAAGGGATATACCATGACTTACGTCAAACAGTCGTTGGACAGCAATTATGAAAATAAAGTTTTGAACTCGATCCTCTCCGGTCAAGGTCCCGATGTTTGGTCAATGCCCTCGGAGTGGATATACCGCCACAAAGATCAGTTATACCCTATGCCGGCAAAATCACTGACTGCACTGAAGCTGAGCGATTCCTATGTGCCGGTGATCAAACAGGCCGGATATTTTGATAACAATCTGTACGCTCTCTCGCCTTCGGCACAGCCGCTCATCATTTATTACAACGATACGATTTTCCAGCAAGCACTCGATGATTACGACATGGCCAATCCGGGCGAAGCAAACTCCGACAAAAGAAAACACGCCTCCGATATCCTGAGTGGCACGCCACAAACATGGACTAATTTTAGCGATGCTCTCCAGATACTGACCAAAAAAAGCGGACCGACCATCACACAAGCCGGCGCCGCCCTCGGCACCGATAGTGTCACCAATTCAACCGACATTCTCTATCTGATGATGTTGCAGGATCAGACCGATATTACTTCATCAACGCTGGACTTGGCAACTTTCAATCTGCCAAAGAGCACGCCACGCCAAACCTCCAATATCCCCGGCAAACAGGCACTTGATTTTTATACTTCCTTTTCCAATCCATCCAGTCCCAATTACACTTGGAACGATGCGATGGGCAACGATGTCGAGGCTTTCGCCAACGGTAAGGTGGCAATGATTTTCGGTTATGACGATTTGCAAAATTATCTGGCCCAAAAATACCCTAATTTTAAATACAAAAAAGGCTCGGTTCCTCAACTGGCCGCCGATCCGACAACATTTGTCGATTATGCCCGCTTCAACGCCTTTGGGGTGAGCGCCCTGTCCCAAAATCCGACCATCGCCTGGAACGCCATCTCTGCACTGGCCAGCACAAACGATAGTGACTACAACTCAGCTGAGAAGCTTTATACCTCGGCAAAATCGTCCAGCTATGACATCACTCTGGACAATCGGGTTTCCAACAATCCGGAAAAATTAGAGCTGGCTACCGCCCAAACAGTGATACGCGGTCGTTATCCTGTCGAGTTTGATAATTTCATCAAAGACATGATTTACTCTGTCGTCCACAATGTCCAAGATTCACAGTCGGCTCTTGATCTGGCGGCAAGCAATGTCACAAATCTATTACGCAAAACAACGTGGTAGGTTCTTCCCCTGCCGAGCGATTCTCCCCCTGCCTGAGGGGGAGTTAGAGGGGGTGGGAGCAGAAGAAGTTAGATGGGGTTGGTTCTTCTCCTTTTGAAGGGGAAGTTAGATGGGGTTTATTAAATAATTTTAACCTCACCCGTCCTCTCCTTAAAAAGGAGAGGGGGCTAAACAAAACCTCACCCATCCTCTCCTTGTAAAGGAGAGGAGACTAAACAAGAATTCCAATGAATAAAACCCGGACTGGAAAAAAAAGAAAATTAGCAGCAAGATTTGGCTTTACAAAAAAGGCGATTGTAATCGCCGTTGTTGTTTTGGTCTTATCTTTTGTTCTGGCACTGCTTATTAATTCACTCCGCTTTAAGGCAGACGCAACCGTGTTCATCCCGATCCCTACTCCCACCGGAAACCAAACCCAATTCAATTTTAGCAGTTATGTCACCGCGCTTTCGACTTTTGCCGTTTACCTTGGCGGGATACTGGCAACACTGATGATTATTTACGCCGGCTTCATCTACCTCACTTCTTCGGGCGATACCTCGAAGCTAAACAGCGCAAAAGAGATCCTGCTCGGCTCCATCCTCGGCTTTATAATGCTAATCGTAATCCAGCAAATTAATAGCTTCATCCATTTGCCTTAATTGTAACCGCTCCCTCATCGCTCGTGTGTCATTTCGACATTACGGAGTAAAGAGAAATCCCATGTGCATGCTTGTTTGTATTTTACAGCAGGAGATTTCTCGTCCCGACTAAAATGTCGGGATGTCGAAATGACAATTTGCAGGTGAGCGATTACCCTTAACCAATTTGGCCAACGAGAATAAATACTATGAAAAAAAATAAATCATTCATTAAATCGCCGACGCTTCGCCGTTGGTTTTTGGTCGGCGGCTATATGGTTGTTTTCTTTGTTATATTTTTTGCTATTATTCTATTTGCCAACTCGCTCCGGTTCAAGGCGGATAATAATTTAAGCACAACCGAGCCGGCGCTCACAGTTATAGGAACAGGGACTACTCCGGTAGGTCCGCCGACCTATTCTGCCCCTGCCGCTGATACCAGCATTGGCGATGGCGTCTTATCTTGCCCTGATTTTTATCATCCAAATCTAACATCAATCAGGAATATCTTGATTACAATTGCCCAATGCTACCTGCCTTTCTTCCTTGGATTTGGAGCCGCCCTCGGCTTGATTACGGCTGGCATCCTCTATATAATGGCTAGCGGTGACTCCCAAAAAATAGAGAAAGCAAAGAAATATCTCGGCAATATTGTCATCGGCATCGTTATTGGTACCGGCGCTCTAGTCATAGTGGCACTGGTCAAAAATATATTAAGTCAACTAATAGGCGCTTAGATTGCTAGAAGGCAAAAACTATGATTGCAAACTTATGCCCAAACACTACCGGCACAACCACCGGATCGATTGGCGATTATTTTAAGAGTTTCAAGCCGACGGATCCGAGTACCGATCTTTGCTCCGTTGTGCAATTTTTGCTATCTGTTATCGGCATAGCCCTTGACCTTGGCGGGATCATTGCTGTTATAATGATTATGTATTCGGCATTTTTATATATGAACACCAACGGAGAGGAGACAAAGGCCGAAACGGCTAAAAAAACACTCCTCTGGTCGATCGGCGGTGTTGCCATTATTATTATGGCAAAAGTGATAATTGCGTGGGTCCAGATAAAGTTTGACCATTAGATCCGGAAAGTTGGGGAAGACAGATGGAGTGGATTAGCATCGCCAGGGCCTATGACTGGAGCCTGACTATGATAGACAAAGACGCCTCCGGTAGCAATGCGCTAAACCTTAATCGGCTAACTTCTGGTTTTTTCAATATTTATGCCGAAGTCGCCGGTGCACTTGCTTTTCTCTACCTTGTCTACTCCGGAATTCTTTATCTGACAGCGGCCGGTAACCCGGACAATGCCAAAAAAGGCGCTCAAGGTGTCTTGAACGCCATCATCGGTATTGTCATCATCGTCGCCGCTTGGGCAATCCTTAACGCAATTAATGGTACACTTCTCGGACTTTAAGTTTCTTAATAGGAGATAATATGTTAAACGAATTGTTTCTAAGAGCCGCCTCGGCAGCAGCGAGTACAGTAAATATTGACGACCCCTCGCTGAATATCAGTAAAGCATCTAACAGCCAGACTCTTGATACCCTGTTTGGGACTGTTACTACTTGGGTCGCTTTGGTCGCCGGTATTTTGGCATTCATCTATTTGATTTACTCCGGCATCCTCTATCTGACTTCGGCCGGTAATGCTGATTCGGCCAAAAAGGGTCAGCAAGGAATCCTAAACGCTATCATCGGCATTGTCATTATTATTGCCGCTTGGGCAATCGTTAGTGCTGTTACTAACCAAACAACAACCAGCTTAGGGGGATAATAAATTGAAATTTTTTCAATAAGGAGAAATTATGTTACTTTTATCAAAGGTTTATGCACTAACAAACATTAAGAGTATAAGCTCGGCGAGTGGTACTGGCGTTACCGATGTCACAAGTCTATTTGGAAAGGTCACAACTATTGTTGCCATTGTCGCTGGCGGGCTAGCTTTCATTTACTTGATTTACTCCGGCATTTTGTACCTGACAGCCGGCGGTAATGCTGACTCGGCCAAGAAAGGCCAACAGGGTATTCTGAACGCCATCATCGGTATTGTTATTATCGTTGCCGCATGGGCCATAATTCAGGCCGTCAATGGTCAATTAACTGCCGTGTCTGGAGCATAGTACTAGCAATTTAGAGAGATTATTCCCTTGTCACCCGCCAGACCTCTTCCGGCGTGGTTAGACCTTGCAGGACTTTGGCAAGGCCGTCTTGCTCCATTGTCATCATCTTTAGCCCTGTCACGGCCACCTTTTCAAACTCGGCAATGGAGGCGGCTCGGGCCACAAGGGATTCGATTTTTTCCTCCGGTTTGATGTACTCTGCCGCCACAATCCGGCCGGCAAAGCCGGTCTGGTTGCATTTGGCACAGCCGTGGCTACGGACTAGTTTTGGACTTTTTGAATCCAGTTTTTCCGCCACTTCTTGCGGTAATCTGTCTTTTATCGGTGTCAATTTTTCAACAATTGTTTTCCAGACATCGGGCGCGGGCGAGTACTCCTCGCGACAAGATGAACAGATCCGTCGGACAAGTCTCTGAGCCATGATCAAATTGACCGAGCCGGCCAGGAGGAATGGTCGAACGCCGATTTCCAAAAGGCGGACAAAGACAGCCGGCGCCGAATTGGCGTGGATAGTAGAGAGCAATAAATGGCCGGTCAGAGCGGCCTGAATGGCAATCTCGGCCGTTTCGACATCACGGATTTCCCCTACCATCAAAACGTCCGGATCCTGTCGGAGGGAGGCACGCAAGGCCTCGGCAAAGTTGTAGCCGGCGCCCTCTTTTATCTGACTTTGAGAGACATTTTCAACACGATATTCGACCGGGTCTTCAAGCGTAATTATTTTTATTCCCGGCCTTTTGAGCGATTCCAAAACGGCATAGAGCGTGGTTGATTTGCCGGCACCGGTCGGACCGGAGGTCAAAATCATGCCGTGCGGTTTGGCGACCGCGTCTTTGACCGCTGCCACCATCTCCGGCCGAAAACCGAGAGCGTCGAGGTGCAAAAGCGACTGCTCTTTGCCCAGTAGACGCATCACGACCGTTTCACCGCGAGCCGAGGGCATCATTGAAACACGAAAATCTTCTCTCTCGCCCAGCACTTCAAAGGAAAACCTGCCATCCTGCGGTTTGTCGGCAATATCCATCCGCAAACTGGCTAGAAATTTGATTCTGGAAACGAGCTGGCGATATTGAGAGTAGGGCAAGCGGATAACATCTTGCAATACGCCGTCGATACGGTAACGGGTCAGAAAGTCGCTATCACCCGGCTCGATATGAATATCGGAGGCGGAGAGAGCAATCGCTCCGTGGAGGAGAACGCCCAAAAGCTCGGTCGTGGTCGCCCGTTTGGCATACTCTGCGGCTGACTTGATATCGCTGATGTTGCGCTTCTCTGTTTGTTTGGCTGTTTCCGCTTCTTCACTCTTTTTCAGCCCCTCCTGACGGAATTTTTCGTAGTAATAAAGAGCGTGACGAAAGCTTGACTCAGAAATCAGTGAGGGCGCAAAATGCAGACCGGTTTTGTCTTGCATCTCTTTGACAAATTGACGCAAACTTTCATCCTGCGGATTGACGACCGCCACCTTCAAATCACGCCCAATCTTAAGATAGGGCGCTATCTCATATTTCAACGCCATCTGTTCGGGAATCAGATCGAGAATCTCCTTGAGGAGAGGATACTCGGAGAGGTTGATATAGGGGATACCGAGCTTTTTGGCCCGCTCCTGCGTGTGTTGCTCCTCCTGTTCGCGATCGATCAGATAAATTGTGCTGTCAATGTCAACCATGTGGTTAGTATTAAGTTGTAAGTTGTAAGTTGTAAGTTAATGCCCAAACTTACCGCTTAATTCTTACTACTTACAACTTCAATTATAGTTTGAATCGCAAAAATAGTCCAACCGACAAAAAACGCCACGGGGTTCCGTCGGCGATTTTTTTATTCATTGAATTGTAATCCGCCACTCCGCAGAATAGCAAAGGACGATGGTCTGGATATTGCCTTTTAAAGCAGGGCTTCGATTTGATCTTTAAGGATTGGCAGATCTTCTTTTATAGTCTTCCAGACCACTTCCAGATCGACTTGGTCATAGCCATGTGCAAGCCAATTTCTCATATCTATTGCCGGACGGAAATCCATATTTGGATGAGATTCACAAAAATTATCCGAAATATTGTTACTGGCTTCACCGATAATTTCCAGATTTCTGGCTACAGAATCAATCGTCTCGTCGTCATTCTGAAACTGTTCAAACGTATCATTTTCCACATACTGTTCGATTTTCTCAATCGAATCGTGAATGTGACCCAGATAAACTTTGTCGTCGTGTCTGCTCATTTAACAAATCCTTTTAGCTTCTTTTACCACCTCGTCGCGAAAATAACGGCTTAAGGAGTTTGGTGTCATTAATTGTACTGGTCTGCCAACCTTATCTGTAATCCTAGCCTGAATTTTCATCAAGGTGAAGAATCCTATGCTTTTTTTCAGTTTCACTAATAAATCAACATCGCTTTTGTCGGTAAAGTCACCATGCAAAAAAGAGCCAAACAGCGAAACGCTTCCGATCACGTTCTTGTCCGGGTCTTCACTGATTGCTTCTTTTACTTTTGCGATGATCTCTTCTTGGCTCATAATGAGGTTATTGTAACACATAATGGCTTATTTTGATAATTCTTTCTGCCCACTATATATTCCGGCAGAATATTAAGCGTGGCGGAAGGTAGAGGATTTGAACCTCTGAGGACATTGCTGCCCAACTGGTGTTCGAGACCAGCGCGATAAACCACTCTGCCAACCTTCCTTGGGATTCTTGCGATTTGTTGACTCGTGATTCGTTAGTTCGTAGAATGTCTGATGCTTTTATAACCAATCAACGGATTGCAAGTCTAACGAGTCCACAAATCACTATTTCTTGCTCCGCACCGTCACGCTGACGCCGGCCTTTTTGGCCTGTTTGCTCAGCCGTCCATCCATTATTTTAGCCATCATGTCTTTTTTCTTTGGCTTCTCTTTAAATGTACTCTGCGATTCTTCCTGTGCCTTTTCCTCTGCTTCCCCGCTACTCTGCTTCCCCGCTACTTTTGCGCTTGCGCTATCCCTGATATTCTTATTGACATAGAGCTGTTGACCGATGCTGAATATGGTGGTAATGATCCAATAAATAATCAAGGCCGCCGGCAATGATCGGCCGATAAAAACGGTCATCAGCGCCGGCAAATAAAGCATCTGTTTGTTCATCATCGCCATCGGATCGTCGCTCTTGGGCTGATTTTTCGGCATCATTAGAAATGATAAATAAACCTGAGTCAGCCCGGCCACAATCGCCAATATCCAGCCACCGTGAGCAGAGAGATTAAGCCCGAGAAAAGCGGTATTTATTTCAGGCAGACGGGGCACAAAACCGTAGAGCGAGACGTACCCTTGCGTCGTGAGACCGTTGCGGAAAACCTGATAAAGAATAATCAGAATGGGTAACTGAATCAACATCGGTAAACAGGAGCCGAGAGGGGAGACGCCCTCTTGCTTATACAAATCCATCAATGCTTTGCTCTGTTCATGCTGATCTTTTATTTCGCTTCTGATTTTATTTATCTGAGGTTGAATCGCCAAATTTTTGACCTGAAGATGAGCCGCTTTGAGCGACTGGGGAAGCAATGCCAGACGAATAATTACGGTCAGGATGACAATGGCCCAGCCGATCGAATGCCCCGGCACCAGCCATGCAAAAAAAACCAGCAAATTATATAGCGGCTGATAAAGGATGACGGTTAGAAAATGAATGATTGTCTTCATCAATGGTTACCAACAGATTACAAAATTACAAATCGTTTACAAATATACAAATAGTTACCGGCGATTTAAATAATTTCTAAATTGGGATTTTGATTAGCCACCTCTCCTTTGCAAGGAGAGGACGGGTGAGGTTAGAATTATTTAATAAACCCCATCTAACTTCCCCTTCAAAAGGGGAAGAACCAACCTCATCTAACTTCTCCTTGTAAAGGAGAAGAACCATTAGAAATTTTAAACAGGGTCTTCTCCTCCACGGCTCCAAGGGTTACAACGCAGTATCCGCCAAGTGCCAAGCAATATTCCACGGATGACGCCATATTTTTCAATCGCCTGTTTGCCATACTCCGAACAGGTCGGGCTGTACTTGCAATAACCGGCAGGATACATACCGCGAAACCAGCCGGTATCGGGAGAAAGAGTTTTTTGATACAACTCAATTATTTTAATCAATGCTCTTTTCATGATTTAGTATGGAAGCGGAGCAGCAGAGAAGCGGGAAAGCGGAAATGTGCTCTGCTTCGCGGCTTCTCAGACGCTCAGCTACTGATCATCCTATTTTAAAACCCCTACTTTCTTCAATCCATCCCTCAAGTCTTTTTCAATTTCCACCTGAATAAAGGGAAATTTGTAGCATTCTCGAACCATTACAATGACATCATATCCGTGCGGGAATGTTGGTAGAAGATTACGGATAATGGCTCGGAGCTGTCGTCTCATCCCATTCCGGCGAACCGCCCGCTTGTCGATCTTATTTGATATAACGATTCCAAAGCGCGAAACCGGGCTCTCTAATTTGAGCAATTTCTGATTTTGAGCCACTCTTAAAGAGAGTCGACCGGAAGTGGCCGGCCGAGAAAACTTAAAAGTTTTACGGAAATCGGCATCGCGCCGCAACCGATTGGCTTTGTCCAACATAAGAGTACCTTATCACGAATGGAGCGAGGCTTCAAGGATGATTATAGTAACTGCTCACTCACTTATATTGTCATCCTCGGGCAGGCGTAGCCATGACCCGGGGATCCAGCTACTTTTATTCTGGATTCCCGATCAAGTCGGGAATGACAGTGAGCGGTTACTGATTATAGTAGAAGCGGAGCAGCAGAGAAGCAGGAAAGTGGAGCAATATCGAAAGCAACAGAGGGGATAATTAATGAAACTCCGCTTCTCGGTCTCGCTTCTCAGCTCCCCTTGTTTTCTGCCGAATATTCTGTTATCATCTTGAAGTTAAATGACTTAAATTAGTTCTGTATTTGTATATTTGTAATCAATTTGTAATTTTGTATTTTTTTGGAAACTCTTCATGAAACCGACCTACAACCCCAACAAACGCAGACGGCAAAAAAAACATGGCTTCTTGGAGCGCATGTCAACTTTGAATGGCCGCAATGTTTTGAAACGCCGCTCGGCAAAAGGACGGAAGGTTTTAGCGGTCTAACCTGGCGTAACCATCAGAAATGAATTAAGAAGCGAAAGCTTCTTTTTTTGTTGTTTCGTTTTAAGCTACTTAAGTCGCTTAAGTAACTTAATTAAATAGTTATCCGCTTTCGGCCTAGCCAAATCATGCTTCGGATTCCGTTGTATTGCATGGCTTGTGGATAAGTTGCTATATTTTTAGTTGTGAATAATTAACCGGAGCCGTTATGGATCTAGTTGAAGTTTGGCGCGCCGTTTTGGGCGAACTGCAAATCACCATCTCTAAAGCAAATTTTGCGACCTGGTTTCGCAATACCTTTATCATAGAGGGCAAAAAAGGCATTTATATGATCGGAGTACCCTCGATCTTCATCGAAAAGTGGTTGCGGGACAAATACAGCAAAGAGATTGTTGCCGCCCTAAAAAAACAGGTTGAGGACGAGATTTTAGGTATTAAATTTAAAGTCGCTACACCGCGTCCGGAGCAGATTATAAATATCGAAAAAGCCGGTGTTATCCACAGGGCTGTGGATAAACCACCGGTCAGCCAGAGTAGTTTTGTCAACCAAACCTTGGGTAGCAAATCTACCCTGAAGGACGACTACCGGTTTGATAATTTCGTGGTCGGCCAGTCAAACCAGCTCGCTTTCGCCGCCGCCAAGGCGGTCGCCGATAAAAATATCTCACCCTACAATCCGCTCTACATTTACGGCGAATCCGGATTGGGCAAAACCCATCTGATGCAAGCAATCGGCAACGCTCATCTCAAAAAAGATCCGGGCAAAAATATTATCTACATTTCGAGCGAGACCTTTGTCAACGATTTCATTCAATCGGTTTCTGCCGGCATGGGCAAGGCAAAGGATTTTAAAAACCGCTACCGCAATGTTGATATGTTACTGATTGATGATATTCAATTTCTCGGCACAAAAGAGCAAACTCAGGATGAGTTTTTCCACACTTTCAATCATCTACATCAAAATCAAAAGCAGGTCGTACTCGCTTCCGACCGACCACCCAGAGAAATCAAAGGCTTGGAGGCACGACTCAAAACCCGCTTTGAAGGCGGAATGGTTTGCGATATCGCCAAGCCGGATTTGGAAACAAGAGAGGCGATTTTGCAACAAAAGCTACGCCAACTGAGCCGCCAGATGGATGCCAAAACAGTTGAATTTATCGCTCAAAATATCGACTCCTCCGTCCGCGAACTTGAGGGCGCCCTCAATAAAGTTTTTGCAGTCTGCGACCTGAAAAACGAGCCGGTCACGACCGAAGCGGCCGCCGGCATCTTGGATAGTATCTTGCAGGATCGCCGTCGCATTATTACGCCTGATTTGATTATCCGCGAAGTTCATAAATATTACCGCATTCCGATCGAAGAGCTGATTGGAGCCAAACGAACCAAAGATCTGGTTTTGCCTCGACAAATTACAATGTATTTAATGAGAAACGAATGTGGCGCCTCTTTTCCGATAATCGGTCGAGAGATGGGTGGCAAGGATCACTCCACTATTATGCATGGAGTTAAGAAGATTGAATCTAACGTTTCAACCGATCCTCGTCTCAAAGAAGATATCGCTTTTATTAAAAACAAAATTTATTCGATGATTGGATAATCTAACCGGTATATTAAACAGTAGTAATAATAAGGGCTGTGGAAACTGTTGATAAAATGATTTTACTCTTATAGGACTGGATAAATCGGTCAGAGAGTTGTGGAAAAAAGAGTGGGCGAAACGGGGAAAAGAGGGGGATAATGTGAGAATTAAGTTGTAAGTAGTAAGTAATAAGCCAAGAAGAACGGAAAACGGGGGATAAATCGGGGTATCTGAACCACTATCCACAAGGTAAGAGATTATTGTGAAATTAGTAAGCTGAGAGCCGTTAAACTAGAAAACAAATAAAAAAGATGTCCACAGATGATCGGGTGGCTGGGGATAATATTTGACAGGAACGAGGAACCATAGTAGGAACAAGGAATGGGTTGATGGAAATCGTTCATTTTACTTGTTCCTCGTTCCTTGTTCCTCGTTCCTCGTTCCTACTATAATTAAAAAGGAGTTCACTATGAAACTGGTTATTTTACAATCAAACTTCGCCAAGGCGCTGGGGCAGATTTCGCGCATTGTAGGCACACGAACAACCTTGCCGGTGCTTTCCAACGTTTTAATCACGGCGGCCAAAGGGAAAATAAAGTTTTCGGCAACCGACCTCGAGGTTGGTATCACCACTTTTACGATCGGTAAAATTGAGGAAGAGGGGGCGCTGACCTTGCCGGCTCGGTTACTGTCTGATTTTATTTTAAATAACCGAGATGGATCGATTGAAATTTCGACCGAGGGCACGATTGCGACCCTGAAATCGGCCCGCTATGAAGCGACAATACACGGCATCGCGGCAGAGGAGTTTCCCACTGTGCCGGAGTCACCCAAAGAGTCGCTGGCCAAGATTCCAGCCAAAGAGCTGATTGACGCACTCAAGAAAACCGTTTTTGCGGCGGCGACCGATGAAACCAGACCGGCGCTGGCAGGAATTTTCTTTCAATTCGACGGCTCGACATTGACGCTGGCGGCGACCGATTCCTATCGGCTGGCTGAAAAGAAATTAACCCTAACTCAATCGGTGGCTGAAAAGAAAATTATTGTGCCGGCGCGAACAATGAACGAAGTGATGAGGATCGCCGGAACGGATGATGGCAGTGATATTTTAATCAGTCCGGAGGAAAACCAAATCGCTTTCAAGATTGGTGATACTATCATCATCTCCCGTCTGATTGAGGGCGCCTTTCCGCCCTACCAGCAAATTATACCGACCGATTTCAAAGTAACAGCCAAGGCGCCACTTTCCGAATTACTTCAGGCGGTCAAAATGTCCTCGCTTTTTGCCAAGGACTCAAAAAATAACAATGTTAAAATTTCGCTTGACGACAAAACTCTGACTGTCGCCTCGATCATCTCACAGGCCGGAAGCGCCAACTCAAAAGTGCCGGCCGAAATCAGCGGTGGCGGGCTGGAGATCACATTTAACGCCCGCTACGTTCTGGATATTCTAAACGTGCTCTCCGATGAAAAGATCGAGTTTGATTTCAATGATGGCTCAACGGCCGGCGTGGTCAAATCGGCTTCCGACGACCAATATCTCTATATCATTATGCCGGTTCGGGTAGAATAAGTAGCTTAAGTCACCTAGGAAACTTAAGGTACTATGTTAAAAAAATTGAAACTCGAAAATTTCCGCAGTCACAAGAAATTTGAATTAGAGCTGGCCGATATCACCGCCCTCATCGGAGAAAACGGTATCGGCAAAACCAACGTTTTGGAAGCGATCGGTTTGCTCTCTTTTTGTCGTTCTTTCCGTGACGACGACAAGAAAAATCTGGTCAATTTTGACTCCGCTTTCGCCCGTGTCAACGGCGATGATTTTGAGATCTTTATTCAAAGAGAACCGATCCTGATATTCCAGTCCAAAGAAAACGGGATTAAAAAAAAACAATCAGAGTTTATCGGTGGCTTGCGAGCGGTCGTTTTTTCGCCTGAATCCCTGCTTTTGATTACCGGCGGGCCAAAGGAGCGCCGGCGTTCCTTGGACATTATGATTAGTCAGAAAAACCGTGACTATCTCCGTTCGCTTATTAAATTTGAAAAAGTCCGGACCGAGCGCAACTCACTGCTCAAAAGAATTTGCGAAGGGAGGGCGAAAGAAAACGAGCTTGATTTTTGGGACGCCGAGCTGGTTTGCGAAGGCAGTATGATTGCCGAAAATAGAGCCAAAGTAATCGGGGAATTTAACAAAATTATCGGATCGCTTTATAACGAAATTGCCGGCGCCAGCGACAAATTGCGGATCGATTACCCGCATAAATTCACATTGGAAAGCTTTGCCCAATTATTAAAGGAAAACCGTCGTTATGATATTATGACGGCCAGGAGCAATGTTGGCCCGCACCGCGATAATTATTTTTTTCTTTTGAACGGTCGCGATATGGCCAATTTTGCTTCGCGTGGTGAAGTCCGCTCCGCTGTCATGGCTTACAAAATCGCCGAACTGCAATTGCTGACCGAGAAAGAGGCGATGCCACTACTTTTGCTCGATGATGTTTTCTCCGAATTTGATGCCGAACGCCGCAATCATTTGGGCAAGATGATTTGCCAATATCAGACCGTCATTACTACGACCGATAGAGAGCATTTGTCTACAGAATTATTAGCTAAATGTAAAATAATCAAAC
>Ga0118677_10004227_pt1 | contig 26403 bp, 22 predicted proteins | sample AliMusrvi5mmetaG_FD_86154 | JGI IMG/M metagenome (GOLD analysis project Ga0118677, IMG submission 86154) | reverse complement strand
ACGGTTTCCCGCGTCAATATTGCGCAATCCCTTGATATATCAGCGTTTCCCCGCCTTTTCTCGCCTCATTCACCCCTTATCCCGCCTTATCCCGTTTTGTCACTTATTCTGTCCGGTTACATTTAAGAGCCGATTTTAATGAAGGGGAGGCATTTGCAAGTTTGTCTCCCAGGTTAATACCTTTCTCCTTCAGTAATCCCGCAAGGCCGTTTGGCAATACTTTTTTGATTTCCGGAGCGACTCTCGCAAGAAAAGCCCGGTTGAAATACTCTGCTCCGTCACTTTTTATTCCCTGTTCAATTGAACCGCCATAAATCATCGGCATACAGTAATTTTCGCTGAACGGCTTTTCAATAATGCCGTATTTTGGCCAGATACCGCTGACATCAACATTGCATGCGGCATCGCAGTCAACATTGTTCAGCGTGCAGGTTTCATTGCCTGCAACAAGGCCTTTTGAAAACGATACTTCGCGGTAAGTGTCGGGTATGTTGATTAGGCAGCAGGTTTCAATGTCATAAATAGTTTCGTTGTTTGCCGAAACAGTTGACGCAATATCATTGGCATGCAGGTGCCCTGTAAATATAAAATGCATGCCTGCATCGGCAAGCTGATAAGAGATGTTTTCATAATCATTAATCATGGAATTTTTTGACAAAACTCTTTCCAAACTGAAATGCTCGACAACGCTGCCGTGTGCCATGCCGATAACTGTTTCGCCGCGCAGTTTAGCTTCTTTGGTTTCCTTCAGCACCCAAGCGAAAAGCTCCGGTGTTATTGACATACCCCCTTCATTTGCATCTGTGCCGCCTGAAGTGACATCTGATGAATAAATGCAGGAATCAATTGCAATCAAACGGTAACCTCCGGGTAAACTGACGGCATAGGAGAGTCCGCCGGCCTTGCCTTTTGAAGGTACAAAAATACTGTCCGCCTGCGAATAGCCGAAGTCCGCGTAAATTTCTCTGAAATCTTCGGGTGTTGTCAGCAAAAGTTCCGGATTGTCACTTGCGGTTATTTTTTTGCCGTCAGCGGTTGCGTAATCGGCAGCTTTATAATTGTTGATATCATGGTTGCCGTTTATCACAAAAATCTGTATACCGGTCTTCTTTTCAAATGCTTTAAAAAGGGCTGCTATCTCAATATGCCCGGCTTTTTCACCGTCAAAGGTCAAATCGCCCGGAACCAGTAAATATTTCATATCATAAGTGCCTTGGGCCTTGCGAACGGCGATTGTCTCAAGAGTTGCCTTGAGGATTGCCGCCGATTCGCCCATCAGCTTGGAATCGCAGTAGGCATCATGAAGAAACTCCTTGGAATTGGTGTTGCAGAGCTTCTCGGGGAAATAATGCAGGTCCGAAACGACACCGAATTTAATCGGCGGGTCGTAGGTATCCTTTGAAAAAGCGGGAATAGCGGTTAATGTACTGAACAGCAAAGTAAAGGTCAGCATTACAGCAGTCAGCTTGAAAAGCACTTTTTTCATCGTTTCAGTCCTCTTTTCTAATTAGTTCGCTCCTGTTTAATGTAAGATGAGCGCCTTTGCAAGCAATTTTTATTTCACCGGCTTTACGATCTGTTACGGAGTATGCGCTGTCAAAACGCTTATACTCTGTTTTGATTTCCTGCCCGTTTACCATGACCTTTTCTTTATATAAAACAGTAATTTCATCGCCTTTTGAACTGTAAGAAAGTTTTTTGCCTTCCTCTTCCAACCTAACAGGATTCGACCTGATTCTTTGCATAAACCGGTCAAAACTTCCGTCCTCACTTAACGACGAAAGTTCAAAAATCCATGCCTGATGCGCTCCGCTTTGCTTGAGCTCATAGGGCTGAGCAAGGCCGTAATTGCCAAACTTTTCATCCCGCATTGGCGCAAGTTCTAATGTTGAAGCACCGGTAATTGCTGCGTATGCCTCACCCTTTTTACAAAAAGCGAAGTTTCCTTCAATAACTTGTTCATCCATTAATTCGGTTGGGAAAAACGCGTGTGTATAATCCAGCGGCTGCTTTTCAAGATGTTTTTTAGCTGTCAAATCATAAAGCATAACGGCGATATTCTTATGCTGAAAAGCATGCGGAATTCTGAAACTGCCTATAATAAAAGAAGGTGAGCCGCCGTCGGACATCTTGGAAGGCCAGGTGGTAAAAAGAGAGATGGTTTTATCCAGCGTCGCACTGAAAATATGCTGTTGAAAAGCGCAGGTTTCGGTTCCATACTGCTGCGCTGTAGCCATTATATAATCCTTCGTGCGGTAAGCATACACATTTGACCTGTTGAGCGCCACAGTGTCGGAAGGGGATTTGATAAGCTTTGAAATCGGACCCAAAAGTCCGAAAAGCCTGAAAAACCATATATTGAAGAAACCGATGGGGTTCACAAAAATGTTGTTGAACATTTGGTTTTTCGAAAGATATTTTATTGTATTGGCAATCAGTTCGGGGCTTGTAAACGCTTCTTTACCGAATTGCATCATAATCTGTTTATCTGCCTGCCCTATCAAACCCTCGTCTTTCATTTCCCAAACACTGACTCCGTTTGAGGCTAAAATAATTTGCTCCGTTTCATCGCACATAATGTTTCTGATGGCGGTAGGCAGTTTGTATTCTCTGTTAAGTGCAAAATTATTCAGCATACCGTGAATATTTTCACGATTTCCGACCCCGTATTCCGGCCAAAGAAAGGTTATTGCGTCACGCAGTGAATTGCCCCTGTCGCTGCTTATTTTGTTGCCTGAATACATACGGCCGCCTGTTGAAACAAACGCTCCTTTTATACTGTGGGTTGCCACGTCAAACCAAAAAATATCGATTATCATTTTCATTTTTACTTTGAGCTTTTCATCTTTGACAAACTCGGCAAAATTGCTCATCGCAGCCAGGTCTTCAACATAATATACATTTGAATACCATTCCGAAAATCCGTAAGTGTATCGAAGTTCTATCCAGTCCTCAACGCGCTTTGCGGCCTTTTCCATGTGCTCTTTCCCGCTTTTTCCGTCATTTGTGAATATTACATCGGGGAATGTTTGCCCTGCGAGATATTCCGCGCCAGAGAAAAGCATTTGATGGTTTTCAGACCAAAAACACATAGAGTCCTTGCCAGGCTCATCCATCCAATATTTGAAGTTCAAGATGGTGTTTCGGATTTCATCACACACCTGCTGCGGCAGTTTATCGCCAAACTGAAGGGTTAGCCTGATAAGAGTAGTCAGTTTAAAGTCAGCGCAGTCAAAACGGCTGTTGATATAACTGAATGTCGATTTCAGCTTTTCAATAATTTCTTCGTCCGGTATGTCTTCACCTTTGCCAAGCCTTGCCAATATTTCTTCACCGTAGGTGTCGTTATCCGGTTCCGGCAGATCCGGTACCTTTTTCCTGAGCAGTGCCCTCACAACATCAAAAACGATCCAGAGAAAAATAAACAGCGGGATAAACAGCAGATACTTCATTAAATTATGCCTCTTTCAATAAAATTGTTAGTTATCGAGAAGTAAGTTTTCAAACCAGGTTTCCGGGTTTGGTATGGGCCGCACCGGCAGCCATTTTGAAATGCACACTGAGCCGCTAAGCTCAATATATTGGATAACATCCGAAAAATCACCGTCAATAAAAGGTTTCATAGCACCGTTTTCCTCAACTATGAAAGAACCTCGTCCGCTGCCGCCTTTTTCGATATAATCCAGCATCGCTGTAAGATAGACAAACTGCGCAGTGATTAAATCACGGTTCCGAAGAGCGGCGGGCAATTGGGAAGGGGATGCAACACAGCTTTTATTTTCAAAACTGTTAATGTCTGTTAGACAACCGGCTATGCATTCTTTTAACAGAGAAGCGTTTCTGACAAATGCGCCGCAATTCGACATTCTCTTTTGTAAAGAATCTCTGAAATCGACAGCGCGGTTCTCCTCTTTTAAGAGCCTTTCGCACATGCCGATAATGTCCGATATTTTTGATTTGTCAATTTTACAGGAGCCTTTTACTGTATCTATGCAAATTTTCCGGGTTGCGCGTATTGCGTCAACCTGTGTTGCGTTTAATGCGGTTCCGCCCGGCCGGTATATCCCAAAGGTCGCCGCTGCTTCTCCGATTGCGAAAAGGCCGGTGATATTCGTTTGGCAATCGGTGTCAACCGCCAACCCGCCGTTGTTGTGCTGAGCGGCAACGCAAATTTCTATAGGCTGCTCTTTTAAATCGTAACCGTTGTTTTTATATACTTCATAAGCCTTCCGGTTCATTTTTATCAGCCTCTCAACGGGAGTGTCAAGAAGCGCATCGCTTGCCGAAAGATAATTTGTGCATTCGTCTGACAGCAGAGTAAAATCAAAGTATTTGCCTGACGGGTTTTTGGTAAAGTCCAAATAAACCTTGCGCCCTGCTTGAATTTCCTTAAATACAGCAAGGTCAATTCGCGAAGATCCGCTTTGCACCTTCTTTGCGTCAAAAGGCCACTGGTAACCCTTTAAAAAAGTCATGTTTAACAAATCTGCATCGCTGAGTGTTTCGGATAAAAACTCTTTCTCATCGCTTCCGTCCTGTTCAGCGGAAAAATATCTTGGCAAAACCTGCTGAAAACTGCCGGATAAATTCCATCTGAATCCTTCTGAGGCGATTCCGTACTGCCATTCGGTCAGATTGGCGCCAAAAGCTCCTGCTCTGAAGGCCATACCTGTGCTGCCTGTCTGTGAATACGGGTAAACACTGTCACTATAAAGCCCGGCGGGACCGCCTGTGGCAAGTATAATATTTTCACAAATAAAAACAGAAAAAGCGTTGGCAATATCATTCAGGTCAAAGGTGTTTAGCGCTATTAATCCCTTTATACATCCGTCATTCGTTAACAATTCGACAGCAAGACAATTATCAAAAATTTCTGTGCCGTTTTTCTTAACTTCTTTTTCCAGGCACTCAACCATAAATCGGGAGGTCAGCGGTCCTGCCGAAACAGCCCGAAGTGTATTATCATGGTCCGTTTTATAACCGGCATACTCGCCGAATTCATTTGCAGGGAAGGAAACCCCAAGGTTAACAAGGTTGAAAAATCCTTTTGCCGACAGAGCCGCCTGACAAAGAGCTGTGTCACCGTTCATGCAGCCGCCCGCAAATAAATCCCGTGCCATTTGACGCACGCTGTCCTTTTCTTCGCCTGACACGGAAAGCTTGTAGTAGGTCTGTTTATCGGAACCTGTGTTGCGGGATGTCCCCATGTTGATGCCTTCCGTAATGATACAGAAACTTGCCTTGCCGCTGCGGGCAAGTTCATTTGCAGCGGCAAGCCCGGCCGCACCGCTGCCGACGATTACTGTATTATAACGATGTACGGATATCGAATACTTGCCGATGTTCATTGTTTCGTTCATAAGTTACCCCTGTTTTTTTGTTTACAGCCGCTTAATATTAAGTCCGCCGTCAACATTCAATACCTGGCCTGTTGTGTAGGTGAGCTGTCCGCTGGCTAATATCCATACGGCGTTCGCGACATCTTCGGGCAGCCCGAGCCTTTTTATGGGCGTCAACCCTTCCGAAATACGTTTTTCATACTTCTCCTTAACCGGCGCTATCATATCGGTTAATATGATGCCCGGCCTAATTTCAAAAACTGGGATGCCATATTCTGCCAGCCTCACGGCATAAAGCTGTGTGGCCATGCTTGTTCCGGCTTTTGAAATGCAGTATTCGGCTCTGTTGGTCGAAACAGTATCCGCTGAAACCGAGCTGATATTAATTATAGCCGGGCTGCAGCCGAATGTTTCGTTATCCTGCTTAACCATGCAGTTCGCAACTGCCTGTGTCAGCAAAAATGTGCCGATCAGGTTTACATTCAAAACTTCGTTAAGACTTTCGGCGCTCATTTCCAAAATATCCGCTCTGACCCTCGGCGCCATGGAAGCGTTGTTAACAAGCAAATCAATTCTGCCGATTTTTACCGCTTCATCGATGAGCTTTTGTCTTGCGTTTTTATCGCCAAGGCTGCCTTTTACATAAGTAACCACGGCGCCGGCATCCCTTATACTATTCAAACCTGCTTCTGCGTCAGCCTGTGTGCTGTTGCCCATTGTAACGATGTCATAACCTTCTTTTGCCAGTCTTATTGCAATCGCGTTGCCGATTCCTCTTGACGCGCCGGTAACGATTGCTGATTTTCTTGATTTCATTTATATTCACACCTCGCAAGTTAAAAATTTATATATTATTAACTATACTAATTTATTGAAAATATTTCAACAAGTAATTGCAAGAATATCAAAAAAGTGCTACTATTAAACGAAAATTTATGGCATTTTACGTATTGCGTTGGTATATAAATTTGTTAAAAAGGATGTGATATGATGAGCTTCGGGTTTACAAAACTTTCGGATTTAAGTTCAGCCTGCGGGCGTGAAGGGTATAATATAAGTTTCAGCGAGGATTTGTCTGTGCTGGGAACCACTTGTAAAGCAGGCAAGCTGACCGTTCACAACCGCTTTTGCGTTCACCCGATGGAGGGAAGCGATTCATTGGCGGACGGTTCACCGTCCGGGTTAACCTTTGAGCGATACAAACGCTTTGCACACGGCGGCTCGGGACTTATTTGGTTTGAGGCCGTGAGTGTATTACCGGAAGGCAGAGCAAGCGCAAATCAATTAATGATAACGGAAACGAATCTTCGGATTTTTAAAGAGCTTGTAGATAAAATAAAAGGGGAAGCAATAAACGCAAATGGATATCCGCCGGTAATCATTATGCAGGTTACCCATTCCGGCAGATTTTCCAAGCCTTTCGGCAGCCCTCAGCCGATTATCGCTTATCATAACCCGGAAATTGACAGCAGGCACAATATCAGCCCAGAATTGCCTGTTGTGACAGATGAATACCTTGCAAAAATTCCGGAATACTTCGCTAAAACAGCTTTGCTTGCGAAGCAGGCGGGCTTTGACGGTGTAGATATCAAGTGCTGCCACCGGTATTTGCTCAGCGAGCTTTTATCGGCATTTGAACGGCCGGGCAGATACGGTGGATGCTTTGAAAACCGCACGAGACTTTTTGTTGAATGTGTCGATGCTGTCAGAAAAGCAGCCGGGGACGATTTCATTATCGGGACAAGATTAAACGGATTTGACGCGTTGCCGGCGGGATTTTCCTGCGATAAAACGGACTATATGAAACCTGATTTAACGGAAACCCTTAAACTTGTTAATATATTAAAGGCACACAGTGTGGATATCTTTAACATAACAACCGGATCGCCGTACTATAATTCCTATGTTAACCGCCCGAATGATATTGAAAAAAACGAGCCTCCGCTTTTAGGTATATCCAGAATGTTCTCTGTAGCCGGCACAATCCAACAAGAGCTTGGGAATACACCCGTTGTCGGAACCGGCTTTTCATATTTAAGGGAATTTATACCTTTCGCCGCGGCAGGTGAAATTATAGCCGGTAAATGTTCTTTTGTTGGGCTTGGCCGAATGAGCTTTGCTTATCCCGATTTCCCGAGAGATGTTTTGAATAATAACCTGCTAAAAGCCGATGTGCTTTGCACCACCTGCGGGAAGTGCGCGCAATTGCTCCGCGCAGGAGGACCAACCTATTGCGCAGTCCGTGACAAAAAAGATTGAACTTTTTTAAAATAGAAAGGATACATAATAATGAATCTTGGCATTGTAACAGATGAATTATCGTTGAATTTACCCTTTGCTTTGGGCGCCGCGGCTGCTATGGGGCTGAAAAGAATCGAACTGCGCGGAACATCAACAGGCAGAGTTCCGTTTATTTCCGATGAAGAAAAAGAACTGTTGGAGGATATGATCGATGATTATAATTTTGTAATTACCGCTATTTCTCCCGGCACCTTTAAATGCAAACTGCGTTCTCCGCAATTTAAGGAGCAGATAAAAAACTTTGAAAAGGCTTTGGATTTCGCGGAGGAGTTTGAAGTGCCGAAAATCATCACCTTTGCGGTTGAAAGAAGCGAAGATGACACAAGCGATGACTATGATACTATTGTTAATGCGGTTGGCGAAGTTGCCTTGCTCGCCAAAAGCAGGGGCATCATTATAGCGGCGGAAAACGAAAACGGATGCTGGAACGACACCCCCGAAAGTATGATCCGCCTTCACAATGATTTGGCGGATACCGGGCTTATGCTTAACTGGGACCCCGGCAATTTTCATGCGGCATGCGGACTTGATTACCATGCAGGCTACGAGCCTTTAAAAAAATTCATTGCGAATGTCCATATTAAAGATTCTGTCGGGCAGGGCAAAGCCAACCGGTGGGCAAATTTGGAAGACGGAGAAATCGACTGGCAGAGGCAAATAGCCGAATTAATAAGCGATATGCCGGATGTGGATATGTCAATTGAAACACACTGCTGGCCTTTGCTTGAAAACACGATAATAAATCTTAAACTTGTTAATGAATATATAAGGAGCGCTCAAAATGGCTGACAAACTAAAACTGCTTCTTCAAGGTATCGGCGGCTATGGTGCCGGTTATGTGATGACTGCAATGGGGATGGAGGACGAAATTGAGGTAGTTGGCATCATTGACCCGTATGCGGAAAAAAGCAACGCTTTCGATTCCGTTGAGGATCTCCCAATATTTGACACAATTGATGAATATTTTGCAGCGGGCAACACGGCTGAAGCCATTGCAATTTCCACCCCGATTCAGTTGCATTGCGAACATTTATGCTCGTCATTAAATCATGGGCTGCATGTGCTGTGCGAAAAGCCATTGTGCGCATCTGTTGAAGAAGGGCAAAAAATGCTTGAGGTTTCCCGAAACCATCCGGAACAAAAGGTGTTAATAGGTTTCCAATGGTCATTCTCACCGGCTATTCTTGAAGCAAAAAAGCAAATTCTTGCCGGCGTTTGGGGGAAACCGCTTTCGATGAAAGCTATTGTCCGCTGGCCGAGAGCTTTCAGTTACTATGAACGAAACGATTGGGCAGGCAGAATGAAAGACAGCAACGGCAATTTCGTAGGCGACAGTATTATTTCAAACGCGACGGCGCATTATCTGCACAATCCTTTGTTTATGCTTGGCAGCAGTATGGAACTTGCCGCTGAACCGTCAAAAATCGAAGCGGAATGTTTTAAAGCCTATGATATCGAAACCTTTGATACCGCCTTTGTCCGCTTATCTGTTCCAATCAATCAGGGGAGTGACACACAGGTTATTATTGCCGTTTCGCACTGCTGCGAAGAAACGGCTGAACCCACCATTGAATATACCTTTGAACAGGGGAGAATGTGGTGTTCCGGTGATGACAGGCTGCACGGCAAATTGAACGGAGAGCCAAAGGAGTTCGGCATTATCGGCTCAAATCTTGAGGGCTATTACAATAAACTGACTTGGCTTTGCGAGTGCGCGCAAGGCGGAGCGGAATCCCCATGCACGCCGGAAACGGCATTGCCCGAGCTTAAGGCGGCAAATTACATTTTGAACAACATACCGGCGAAGCGCTTTGACCAAAACAGTATAAAAGTAGATGCCGTGAAGGAAAAAAGACTGAAGGTTGAAGGGCTTGATGATGTAATGATTGAATGCTACAACAACATGCAACTGCCGTCGGAAATTAATGTAACCATGTAAATCATAGCATAATAAAAGCACTTGATTTCAGTCAACTGATTTCATGTGCTTTTATTATTTTATTTATAGAGCACACAGTTATGCTTCGCTCAAAATAATTCGTCGTTTAAGGTCCTGTATCCTTCTCTCAATGTCATTAATAACAATTATAAATTCTTCATCGCTTTTGCCTGTCGGGTCGTCAATACCCCAATCCTCACGTATTTTTGCCGGGATATAAGGGCATTGAACATTACAACCCATCGTAACAACAACATCCACCGGTGGGATTTCAGAAATCAGCTTAGAATATTGTGTTTTCTCAATATCAATGCCGTAAATCTTTTTCATTAGTCTCACAGCATCCGCGTTTATTTCAGGTTTGGTTTCAGTCCCTGCCGAAAAGCTTTCAAAAGTATCGCTTGCAAGGCGTTTTCCTAAAGCTTCCGCAATTTGAGAACGGCATGAATTGTGAACACAAATGAAAGCTATTTTAGGTTTTATAATATGCATCGTTTTCCCCTTATTTTTTAATTCCGTTCACATCAAAATATTTCTTCTTGAAAAACAGAGCAACATTTACCAGCCCAAGCATTACAGGCACTTCTATTAATGGTCCGATAACTGCTGTAAAGGCTTCTTTTGAACTGATACCAAAAACTCCCACAGCGACCGCGATTGCAAGCTCAAAATTGTTGCTGGACGCAATCATTGATATAGAAACGGTTTTTTTGTAACCAAAGCCAAATTTATAACAAACGAAAAACATAACAAAAAATACAATCGCAAAATAAAGCACAAGAGGTAACGCTATTCTGATTGTATCAAGCGGGAGCTGAACAATGTACTTGCCCTTAAATGAGAACATTAAAATAATCGTATATAACAAGGCTATCAGTGCAACCGGACTAATCTTTGGCACAAATTTATCCTTATACCATTCTGCACCCTTTTTCTTTTCCAGCAGCAATTTTGTCAGCATCCCTGTTATAAATGGTATGCCTAAGTAAATGGCTACTGTTGAAGCTACCTGCTGAATGGACACATGAACATCCACGCCTTTTAATCCTAAAATAGAAGGGAAAACTTTTACAAACAAATAAACATAAATCGAGAAAAATAATACTTGAAAAACGGCATTAAGCGCTACTAATGCTGCCGCAAATTCTTTATCTCCACCTGCTAATTCGTTCCATATTATTACCATCGCAACACAAGTGGATATTCCGATAAGAATCAGACCTACCATATAATGCGGCTCATTTTTTAAGAACAATACCGATAAGATAAACATTACAATCGGTCCAAAAAACCAACTGGCGATAATGGAAACCGTTAACGCTTTTTTGTCCTTTAGTACCTTGCCTAACCCTTTGTAATTTACTTTCGCAAAGGGCGGATACATCATAACTATCAGCCCTATTGCAATGGGTATAGATGTTGTACCAATGGAAAGGCTTGAAAGCCATTGCGAAAAAGTTGGGAATAAATAACCAAACCCTATTCCAATAGCCATTGCAATTAAAATCCATAGCGTCAGGAAATTATTCAAAAATCCGATGCCTGTTGTTTTTTCTCTGCTCATCGTAAACTCCCTTTCCGGCTGCAAATCAGTTCTTTATCTCATCTCAATGTAACTGCCGCAACACAGCTCAACACACTGCCCGCAGCCTTCGCATTTCTCCAAGTCAATCTCAATTCTGCCCCCGATAGGTTCATCTTCATCTTCAACATAAGAATAAGCGTTGTTCGGGCAGGCTTTCATCGGCGGGCAGATATCGGGCTGAGCTGCGCATTTTTCTTTCACAATAAAAGGGTTCATCTATTTCACCGCCTTAAAATTTTACTGGCATCATTCACTATCACTAATTCTTATAACACTCTCCGTTGCAGCATTCGCATTCAAACTGGATGGTAACATGGTTTATTCCGTAACGTTCAAGTGTATGTTCAATCGCAGCATTTATTTCGTTTGTTTCGCTTAAAAGCATATCATTTATGGTGACATGCGCTTCAAAGTTTATATTGTTCTCATCAAGGCTCCAAACATGAATATGATGGACATCTTCGACCAAATCCAAACTTTCAAGTTCCTTTGTTATTGCACTGACATCAATATTTTCCGGGACACCCTGCATTAAAATCTGTACAGCTTTTTTAACAATCTGATAGCTTTCAATAAGCACATAAAGCGCAATCAGCACGGTCAATATAGGGTCAACCCAATAAATTTTGAAAAAGTATATTAAAATACCGCCGATAAGAACACCGATTGAAGAAAGCGCATCGCTCAGCATGTGCAGATAGGTGGCTTTTAAATTAATGTCACCTTTGGCATTCTTGCGTAAAAGGACAACACTGAATCCGTTCGCCGCAAGTGCGATTAAAGCAACCCATATGACCAATCCGCCGTTAATTACCTGCGGATTGAAAAATCTTGTATAAGCCTCTTTAAACAAAAAGACAGAAATAACGACCAAAACCGATGAATTTAACAATGCGGCCAGTATGGTGGCTCTTTTATAACCGAAAGTTCTGTTGGCGTCATTCTCTTTGTGTGCCACTTTAATCGCCGCATAGCTGATAATAATTGAAATTACATCGCTGAAATTGTGAAGCGCGTCGGAAATGAGCGACAAACTGCCTGATATTAGCCCGCCCGCTATCTGGGCGGCAGTTATTAAAGAGTTTAAAACAATAACAAAAAACATCCTGATTCCGGTTACATCCGCATTATCGTGACTGTGCCCGTGGCTAAGATCATGCTTCTCATGTTTCATATTACAAACCCTCTCCGTGCGTATGAGAATCGCAGCCACAGTCAGATTTCTTTGAAGTGTCTGTCAGACAAAAATCAGCAAAAAGGCTTCTGACACTTTCAAACACTTCTTTGTTTAACGAATACCTCATCCATGCGCCGTCCCGTCTGCCTTCCACAAGCCCGCTTTCGCATAAAGCCTTCATGTGGTAGGAAAGGGTTGGCTGCGTAATTTTGAAATTCTCAAGTATTTTGCACCCGCATAGCTCGCCGTTCATCAGCAGTTTAACAATGCTTAAACGGGTTTCGTCGGCCAAAGCTTTAAAAACAAGCACATACTCTTCATTGTTCATTATGGTCTCCTCCAGACATAGATAAAGCTCTATGATATAGATAACTATCTATTTGAAGTATATACCTGATATAGATGATTGTCAATATGTTTTTGCATTATTCATTGCTGTTTTTATGCGATTCGGCAGCAGCTTGTTTAAGAACTTTTATTGACACTTAACGCGTACTTGGTTATAATTTGAACATGCTATTATGAAAGGTACGGCTTTTGAATGAAGAAATATTCACTTGGACTTGACATAGGCGGTACGAAATGCGCGGTGGTTTTGGGGCAGGGTGAAATCCCTAAAGACTGCCTTGACGGCTTTATTATTGATAAAATCAGCTTTCCGACCGAACAGCCGAGAGGCTGGCGGGCTGTTATGGCTGATTTCTTCAATGCATGTGATGAAATACTTGCCAAAAACAGCATTACTTCAGCCGATTTAACCGCTATCGGCATCAGCTGCGGGGGACCGCTCAGCAGCACTGAAGGTGTTATTTACAGCCCCCCGAATTTGCCGGACTGGGACGGTGTTCCCATTGTGTCTATGCTCAGCGAAAGATACAGTACCCCTGTTTATCTGCAAAATGATGCCAATGCCTGCGCGCTGGCCGAATGGCGGTTTGGCGCGGGCAAAGGATATAAAAACCTGATTTTTCTGACATTCGGCACCGGTATGGGCGCGGGACTTATATTAGACGGAAAATTGTATTCCGGGACAAACGATATGGCAGGCGAAGTCGGGCATATCCGCCTTGCCGAGGAAGGCCCGGTAGGTTACGGCAAAGCAGGCTCTTTCGAAGGCTTTTGCAGCGGCGGTGGAATCGAAAGATTGGCAAAGGCTATCATTTCTGAAAAACTAAGCAGGGGAGAAACTCCGGAGCTTTGTCCGGCATCTGAGGAGCTGTGCAATATCACGGCAAAATCAATTGCCGAAGCGGCAAAAAACGGCGATGCGCTTGCCATTGAAATCTACAATATTTGCGGTAAATACCTCGGGCGGGGTTTAGCAGTTCTTATCGATATTCTAAACCCGCAGGTTATCGTAATAGGCAGTATTTTTGAACGCTCAAGCGAACTGCTTATATCTTCTATGGAGAATGCTTTGAAGGCTGAAGCCTTGCCGTTGTCTCTCGGCTGCTGCAAAATTATACCCGCCGAGCTTGGCAATTCAATCGGAGATTATGCGGCGCTTGGTGTCGCTTTTAATAATTGAAGTTTAACGCTGCACTTTTTTATGTGAAAGGAAATGGCTATGGATAAAATGACAGAAATCTTTGAAGAATTATTTAAAAGATACCCGCGCCTTGAATCGGCCAGAAAAGAAATCTGGGCCGCTTACGAAATTCTGTGCGAGTGTTACGAAAACGGCGGGAAAGTGCTAGTCTGCGGCAACGGCGGCAGCGCCGCCGACAGCGAGCATATAGTCGGCGAACTGATGAAAGGCTTTATGTCGCGCCGAAATCTTTCGGGAACCGCGGTAAGCCTTTTTGAAAACATCGAAGACGGGGCGTATCTTGCCTCAAAGCTTCAGGGCGCTATTCCGGCAATATCTTTAACGAGCCAAAGCGGGCTTATTTCCGCCTTTTCGAACGATGTCGCGCCGGATATGATTTATGCGCAGCAGGTTTGGGGCTATGCGAAAAAAAGCCCGGATGTTTTGATTGCTTTGAGCACGTCGGGCAGTTCGGCGAACATTGTCAACGCTATAAAAACCGCCAACGCAATCGGCAGAAAAAGCATCGGCATAACCGGTGAGTATGCAAGCGCGATGTGCGAACTATGCACTGTATGCGTACAAATGCCGGAGAAAGAGACTTTTAAAGTGCAGGAGCTTACCTTGCCTGTTTATCATGCGCTCTGCGCGATGGTTGAAGGAACTTATTTTTAAAGTGGCTAGCAACCAGTGGTCAAGTAATCAGCGGAATGACATAATGGGTCTCTTGTTTCATCAATTTAACAATAAAACTTTTCAAATTGAAAGGAAAAAATATATGGAAGACAAAACAAATATTTTCCGCCCGGAACATCCCAATCCGCAGTTTGAGCGTGCCTCATGGCTTAACTTAAACGGCGAGTGGGGCTTTGAAATTGATGACGGCAGCAGCGGCCAGGAAAGGCTGCTTCAAAGCGCGCCGGCTTTAAGCGGCAGCATTACCGTTCCGTTTTGCCCCGAAAGCAAACTCTCCGGCGTTGAACATAAAGATTTTATGAGCGCCGTTTGGTACAGGCGCGAGTTCGAAATTCCTTCCGGGGAAGCCGGGAAAAAAGCAATGCTTCATTTCGGTGCGGTGGATTATGAAGCGTTTGTTTACGTTAACGGCAGGCTTGCGGGTACCCATAAGGGCGGCTATTCATCCTTTGCAATAGATATTTCCGAGCAGGTGTGCAAAGGCAAAAATGTTTTAACGGTCTGCGCGAAGGACGACACCCGCAGCTTGCTCATCCCTTCGGGCAAACAATGCGACCGGTTCAATTCAAGCGGCTGCCACTATACAAGGACAACCGGAATCTGGCAAACAGTTTGGCTTGAATTTTTACCGAAAAACTATATCAAAGATGTAAAGTTCTACCCGGACCAACTGCATGGAACTCTTCAAATCCAAGCGGATGTAATCGGCAGCGGAACCTTCAGAGTTGCCGTTTTTTATGAGGGAAAACCGATGGGTGTTTGTGAGAAAACTTCAACCGGCGGATTGGTTTCCGTTTGCATTGAACTTGCTGAAAAACATCTGTGGGAAGTTGGGCACGGGCGTTTATACGACCTTGAACTGTCTTTTGAAGATGATGAGGTCAGCAGTTACTTTGGGCTTCGCAATGTGCGCCTGCAGGATATGAAGTTTCTCATCAATGAAAAATCTGTGTTTCAACGCCTTGTGCTTGACCAGGGTTTCTATCCGGACGGCGTGTATACCGCCCCGACCGAGAACGACCTTATCAAGGATATTGAGCTTTCAATGGCAGCCGGTTTCAACGGCGCAAGGCTTCACGAAAAAGTGTTTGAACCGCTGTTCCTGTACCATTGCGACAGGCTCGGCTATTTAGTTTGGGGCGAATACCCGAACTGGGGTCTTGATTTAACGAACCCGGAAGCCATATTCAGTATTTTACCGGAATGGTGTGAGGTATTGGAAAGAGATGTCAACCATCCTGCAATCATCGGATGGTGCCCGTTTAATGAAACCAATGACGCTCAAATAACAGACATACTGAAGATCGTATACAATACCACAAAATTGCTCGATAAAACCCGCCCCTGCATAGATACAAGCGGATATTTTCATGTAGTTACAGATATTTATGATGTTCATGATTATGATCAGGATCCCGTTGCGTTTAAGGAACATTATGACGCGTTGGCAGAGGACGGAGAATTATATCAGCAGATAAACAGCCGCGGAATCAGGCAGGTATATAAAGGCGAGCCGGTTTTTATCAGCGAATACGGCGGCATTAAATGGAGCGTGGGCGAAAGCAAAGGCTGGGGTTACGGCAACGCGCCAAAAACCGAACAGGAATATATTGAACGGTATAAGGGGCTGACGGATGCCTTGCTTGATAACAAGTGTCTCTTCGGTTTTTGCTACACCCAGCTTTACGATGTGGAGCAGGAGCAAAACGGGCTTTATACCTATGACCGTATCGCAAAGTTTGATATTAATATATTCAAAGCTGTCAATTCCCGCAAAGCAGCAATTGAATAAATATGCTGCAGAAAAATAGCCGTCACTTATAATCGTTATCTTTTCTTTCGGAGGTGATGAATAATGTTTAAAACTTTATACGAGACCTTTCTTCAGTTGTTAACGTTGAAGCTGACGAAGATATTTGCTTTTTTGATTTCAATTTTACTGATGATAACCAACACCTTGGGATTAAGCGGAAGAGGGGAGATAGTTTTGAATAAAAACAGTTCTCTCGGCTGTGTAGATTCACTTGGGCGTGAGATTGTCTCCTCAGCCGGCTCATCGGCAAAGCAGGTAGGCATATTTTATTTCCTTTGGCAGGGTGAGCACGGCACGGGCGGCCCTTATGATAACACCAAAATAGTTGCAGCGCATCCGTACGCGATTTTATCCGAAGCAAACTGGATTGCTGCCGGCGGTGGTCAAGTTGGCGAACATCACTTTTGGGGCGAACCGCTTTTTGGCTATTACACGTCAAAGGATAAATGGGTAATGAGGAAGCATCTGCAAATGCTGACCGACGCGGGTGTTGACTTCATCGTTCTCGATGCGACAAACACCTACATTTATGAGGACAGAGTCAAGGATTTAATTGAAATTTGGTACGAATATTTGCTCGAGGGCTGGAATGTGCCAAAAATCGCTTTTTATACGAACACTTCCTCCGGCGACACAATGAACAGGATTTATGATACATTTTATAACAATCCCGAACTGTCGGCTAAATACCCGAGGCTTAATGAATTGTGGTATAACCGGGACGGTAAGCCGATGATAATCGGCAAATCGGATGACGCGGTTCTCCGCAATGATGTGAAAGCTTACTTTAGAATAAAAGAGAGCCAATGGCCGACAGAGGACCGGAAGGCGGACGGGTTTCCATGGATGGAGTTCAGCCGGTCTTTGACCTATAAAGCCGTTTACGGTGAAGGGCTAAAACGTGAAATAATGAGCGTTTCTGTTGCGCAGCACTCCGATACCTGCCGCTTCAGCGCGACTGCCTGGTATGGCGCGAACGACAGGAACAGAACATGGCATAACGGTGCCAATGACACGTCCCCGAATTCGGTATTGTACGGCTATAATTTTGCCGAGCAATGGAATTTCGCGATTTCGTTTGACCCGGATGTTGTTTTTGTTACCGGATTTAATGAATGGGTTGCGCAGAGGCAACCAGCAATTCCGGGCGAACCGATTGTTTTTGTCGATTGCGCCGATATGACAAACAGCCGTGATATCGAACCCATGAACGGCTTGCTGGGGGACAATTATTACATGCAGCTTGTGAGTTATATCGCAAAATTCAAGGGCAATGCCGTTAAAAAGGAAGTTAAAGGAAATACAACAATTGATATGAACGGCGGCACGGAACAATGGAATAACCAAAATGTTGCGTCTTACGAAGATTATACCAACGACACCGTTGACAGAGATTGCGCCGGCTTTGGCAGTTTAATGTATACAGATACGACCGGCAGGAATGATTTACAAAATATTAAGGCTGCAAAAGACAGCCAATACTTGTATTTTTATGCGGATACCGTCAGCAATTTGACACCTGCTCAGGACGCGAACTGGATGAATTTGCTTCTCAGAGTTAACCCCAAAAACCCGAATTTCAACGGTTATGATTTCGTGGTGAACAGAAACCGCTCCGGCGGAAAGGCAACGGTTGAAAAATATAACGGGTCAGCTTTTGTAACTGCCGGAGATGCCGATATGGTTGTAAACGGCAATAAAATTATGATCCGCATTGAAAGAAATGTTCTCGGGATTCAGGATAAAAAAATCGACATACAATTTAAATGGACAGATAACTGTGACTTGAACAATATTTATTCGTTTTACACAACCGGCGACAGCGCGCCGCTTGGCAGGCTGAATTATACATTCGCGGAATAACAATCATACCGGCAGAATACAGTAAGTAAGGAGCGGCATCTGCCGCTCCTGATAATAAAAAATAGTTAAAAATAGTTAAAATTAAAGTTAATAACCGGAAAAAATGCTTGACTTTGAGGGCTGGATAATATATTATATGCAAGTGTCAATTTTGGTAAAAACGATCCATTAGCTCAGTTGGCAGAGCACTTGACTTTTAATCAAGGTGTCCGGAGTTCGAATCTCCGATGGATCACCATTAAAAAGCCCCATAAGTCCCGATACCCAAGGGCTTTGGGGCTTTTGTTTATTTGCATACCTCAAAATCACGGATCCACAGGTGCTTTGCCAAATCCACTCTGCCGTCGGTAAGAAATTCTACGCCTTCTTCGCTTAAAAGCTGACGCTGCATGTTTTCACCGCCAAAAGCGAACGCGCTTGAAACTTCGCCAAACCGGTTTACCACTCTATGGCAGGGAATGCTGCCGGGCTGAGGGTTGACGTGCAAGGCAAAACCAACAACCTGCGACCATCGGGGATTGCCCGCGTAAGCCGCTATCTGGCCATAAGTGGCTACTTTACCTTTTGGTATTGTTTTAACGACTGTATATATTCTGTCAAAACTGTTTTCCATAGTCTGTATACACTCCTCATGGAAATATTTAAATACTTATTTGGAGTTGCTGAATTTGGATCAAAAAAGATTAAAATATACACATGTAATATGGGACTGGAACGGTACGCTGCTTGACGATGTCGGGGCGGCGCTTAAATCGGTTAATGACATGCTTAACCGAAGGGGAAAACAGCCTATCGATTTGGCTCAGTACCATGATTATTTAGATATCCCGATAAAAAAGTTCTATGAAAATATTTTTGATCTTGAAAAGGACGATTATTCGGAGATATTAAAAGAATACAACGATGGTTATGAAAGCCAAATGTATGAAATCAGCCTTGCTCACGGCGCGAGGGAAACCCTGAACCGGATACGCGAAGCCGGCGTGCGGCAGCTGATTGTTTCATCCTGTGAACAAAATCAATTAAATTATTACCTGAAACATTTCGACCTCGAACATTATTTTGACGCTGTTCTCGGCTCTGAGGATTTTTTCGCGGGCAGCAAGGTTGAGCGGGCAAAAAATTACTTAAAATCTGAAAACATTGATCCGGCCAAAGTGCTCGTTGTCGGCGACTTGGTTCATGATTTTGAAATGGCCCGGAATATCGGCGCTGATTGTGTTTTAGTCAGCATCGGCCACCACAGCGAGAAAAGGCTTAGGGATAGCGGAGCAAAAGTTGCCAGTTCAATCAGTCAAATTTTAAATGACGATTTCAAATAATTTATTTATAATTGAACTATATTTAAAGCCGCAAAATCAGACTGAACGTTTGAATTTGCGGCTTTGTTACCGCTAAAATGATGATGAATAAATAACTATTTTACCCCGTTAACAACATTGATCGGAGTTCCGTTTAAAAACGCGCGAAGATTTTCTTCCAATATTTTTAAAAGCCGGGTTCTGGTTTCAAAACCCGCCCATGCGATATGCGGTGTTATAAAACATTTTTTACAAGCCAAAAGAGGATTATCGGTACCCGGCGGTTCGGTTGATAGCACATCGACACCCGCGCCTGCAATGATGCCATTATTAAGCGCGAAGGTGAGCGCTTCCTCATCAACAACTCCGCCGCGGGAAGTGTTGATAAAAAATGCCGAATTTTTCATTTTTGCAAAGAAATCCGCATTTGCCATTTTCTGCGTCGCCGGTGTCAAGGGGCAGTGCATCGTTACAATATCGGAACGTCTGAGCAGTTCGTCAAGCCCAACAAAGCTGAAATTCTTTCTTTGGTTTTGGCCGCTTTGCCTTGGCGAACAGGCAAGCACATTCATTTCCATCGCCTCGGCTATGTCTGCGACTGTCTGACCGATTTTACCGAAACCTATAATGCCAATTGTCTTTTGATAGAGTTCAATCAGCGGGGTTTTCCAAAAACAGAAGTTTCTGTTTGAACTCCATTCTCCGTCTTTGACCGCTTCGTTATGCAAGCCGACCTGATTGCACAGCTCCAAAATGTGTGCGAAGGTCATCTGCGCTACAGCAGCCTTGCTGTAGGAAGGAATGTTGGTTACCGGTACTCCAAGCACGGCTGCAGCGTCAATGTCAACAATATTATATCCGGTGCTCAGCAATCCTATATATTTTAATTTTGGCAACTGATTAAGCAGCTCTGAACTTATTACGGTTTTATTGGTAATTAATATTTCACAGTCCAAGGCCCTTTCAACCACCTGGTCCGGTCCGGTAAACTCATATGCAGTATAACTGCCCAGCTCTTTCAGCCAATCCCAGGTTAAATCTCCCGGATTGGTTGAGTAAGCATCCAAAATTACAATATTCATTTAATGATCTCCTTTTATTCGGCTGTGAAGAACAGCAGTCTGATAATAAACATACCCAAAACAGTAATTCAAAGTTCAGCGCCATAACAATTGACCGATCCCGGTTCACTGTTTCGAATTGTGTATTGCCGAACAGCAGAACAGAGCTGCGCAAAAAGCATCCGGAATCAAAGCGGCAATGAGCCAGAGCCTTCTTTTTTGCGCCTGGTCGGGCTTTTCTTCGAGAAGAAGCTGCAAACAGAAACCGGTCAGCAGCTTTTTATCCCAATTGACAATAATTGATTTTAAAAACTCAAAACTTAGGCCCTTATCAAGCTGACGGGCGAGTGACGCGATTGTATTTGTTGAATCTTCGGAAATCAGTGCGGATGATTCCATTACAAGCCGGTCAGCCATGCTTTGCAGCGTGTAAATTTCACGGGGATTAAACCCGAATATTTCCGCGGCAATCTCAGCGCAGTAAAGCACATTGGCGTTGAATTCAAAGGGCGCATGCTCATAGCGCTGCAGCAGTTCAATAACATTTTCCCTTCCGATTTTTTCAAAACGGTTTTCACTCGGTAAAACGCTGAAAATACTATTAAATTTCTGCTCGCAAATACCCTCATAATTACAGATTTTATAGCACTCAAATTTTTCGAATGTGTAATAATATCCGTCTAGAAGTTTAAATGCCTTGCAGGTATCCAAATAACCCTGCCTGATGTTTTGCAATGAAAGTTCTCTGTTAAAGATGGCTACGGTGCCGAACTGTCCGTCATTAAACGGGCGTTTATTTTGAATATAATGGATATCCGCATCGTTTTCCTTCAATTTCTGTATTGCCATTTTTCCAATGTTTACAGCCACAATTTCCTCCGCGCCGCGGTCTATAGCCATTTGAATTGGCATATTGTCGGAATATCCGCCGTCAATAAATTTTGTCTGGCCGATTTTATAAGATCTTACCAAAGGAAAAGCCGAGGCGCTTGCAATAACATAATCAATCGCTTCACCCTGCGGGATATCTTCAATAAAAAGCTGGACTCTTTTTTTGTAAGGGAATGTCGTTGTTACCAAACCGAAATCAATTTTTGATTTGCGCAGTTCTTCCTCGTTCAAGTGTGCCATAATCAAATTGTGCAGAGGTGTATAATCAGCACCGCCTTTTAAAATAGCTTCTTTTGCGAGCCGTTTAATATAATCATCCTGTTTTGAATCTTCATTCCGCACGGCTTCGGCGAACTGGGAAAAAACTCTGTCCATACTCATGTTTTCCCAAATATCAAGAGCTTCATCATATTTATCCGAAGCCATCAATGCGCCGTTGAAAGCACCGACAGATGTTCCGGTTACAATATCCGGCGAAAAATCAAGTTCGCGCAAAGCCTGCCAGGCACCGATTTGGTATCCGCCCTTTGCCCCGCCGCCGCTGAAAACCACTGCCCGTTTTCCCGACATTTCGATCACTCCCATTTAACATATTATAATAGTCTATTGCGAAACTCCAAAACTCCAATGAAATCAAGGGTTTCAGAGTAAGGTAACTACTGATTTTTCTCCACTTTTATGGTAAAATGTAAGTGACAAAACCAACAAAAAATCACAAAAGAGGAGAAAAAATCATGCGGAAATTAAGACGGCAAATATCATTGTTCGATACCTACCAAAATGTTGTCACAACGATGGAAGAGGACAAGATGAAATTCTTCCGGCTTGTTGATGAAAACATCAATTGGGATGAACTCATCCCGGATTCCTTTTGGTACAAATTTTATCAGTCCATCGGACGTAAACGTAAATATCCGCTTGAGGGGTTTATGAAAGCACTGTTAATCCAGTGCGTTTTCGGTTACACCACGGACAAACAACTCCTCAACACTTTAAAATACAGCCGTGAAATGCGTGAATTTTGCGGATTTACCCAAGTTCCCGATGCCGACAAAATTACTCGCTTCAAGCAGAATTTCTGTGATGAACACGAAAAACTTTTTCATATTCTTGTCGATAAAACCGAGGATATTTGCAAGGAGCTTGACGCGGAATTATCGGATTGTTTGATTTTTGATTCAACAGGTATTGAAAGCTATGTCACCGAAAACAATAGTAAGTTTATGAGCGGAAAACTCAAGCAAGCCAAGAGTATTGCAAAATCCGACCCGAACTTTGATCCATATAAGGGCGTTTACTCCCTGCTTCCTCCGACATCTTCTGTCAATCCGGACGTCAAGCAGCAATATATCAACGGTCATTTCTGTTACGCTATGAGAACTGGTATTGTTACAAATGGTTTGGGTATTATCCGTCACATTGATATGCTTGACGGCGATTTTAAGTCAAGACACCCGGATATGCCTGTTGAAAAGCGTTCCGATGACCCCGATATTGATAAGGAAATTGGCGATTCTACCGCGTTAAAGCCGATTCTGTCTGATTTCTTTGAACTTCACCCAAAACTTTCGTATTCAACATTTTTAGGCGATTCTGCTTTTGACAGCTATGACAACTACTCCATGCTTATGAAAGATTTTCATTTTGATAAAGCCGTTATCCCTCTGAATCTCAGAAACTCTTCAAAAGTTTTATCCTCAGACTTTGATGGGTTCGGCAGACCGCGTTGTCCAATTGATGGCACACCATTTATTTGTCTTGGCAAGAGCGGCGGTAAAAACCGCTCTGCTCGTTTCAAATGGGTTTGTCACAACTCGTTGCAAGTCGGTTCAAAAAGATTTTGTGCTTGCGATACTCCTTGCACCGATTCACCTTACGGCCGCTGCGTTTACACTTATCCCGATGAAAATCTCAGGCTTTATCCAGGTCTTCCCAGAGAATCCGATGAATGGGATTATCTTTACAAAAAGAGAGTTGCTGCAGAGCGTTCAATCAATTACTTCAAAAATACTTTGATTCTCGGAAACCGTAAGACCTTTAACTCTCAAACCACTAAAGCCGATTTGCTCTTAGCCGGTATTACACAGCTTCTTACTGTTCTCATCGCTCACTCAATCTCGGACACTAAAAACTTCAGAAAGGTTCGGTCTCTCATTTCCTAATGAAAGTTTTTCTCATTTCTTGAAAGTCGGTGGTTCTCTCCGCCTTGTCTTTTTGTCCCCTTTTTCGCTTCTTTCAGTTCCTTTGCTTCTTTAGTCGTTGCTTCTACTTCGTTCCTTGCTTTTTTCTCGTCATTTCACAATCGGCTAAACATATTATAACGCTGAATAACTTATAAATGTTATTATACCATATAAACACATAAAATTAAATAATATTTTGTTTGATTAAAGTTGACCAAAAGTTCAAAATGATATACAATAATTCGAATGAATTTGTACTATATTAAGATCACACAACGTTGGACAGTTGTTAACAGAACAGAATATAAAGAGGAAAACAGTATGACAGATCTTTTAAAATTGAAATCACAAATTTCTGCTTCCGAATATGAACAGGAGCTTCAAAGAGTGTATGTTTCAACCAATGAAACAGCACGTCAAAGGCTTCGCTTATCAAAATTGCTGGATAGCTTCTCCATGCTGTTTGGCGCGGCCAGAAGTGTTGAACTTTTCAGCGCACCCGGGAGAACAGAAGTTGGCGGTAATCATACCGACCACAACCACGGCAGAGTTTTAGCTGCGGGAATAAATCTTGACGCAGTTGCAGCTGCTTCAATGAACGATGAAAATATTGTCAGAGTTAAGTCTGAAGGCTATTCAATTGATTTGGTAAACCTTGAAGAACTCGGCGTAATGCCAAATGAACGGCTTAAATCAGTTGCGCTCGTGCGCGGTGTTTGCGCGGCCTTTAAACGCAGAGGTTACAAAGTCGGCGGTTTTGATGCCGCAACTGCTTCCGATGTGCTTGCGGGTTCAGGCCTTTCGTCTTCGGCCGCCTTTGAAGTGCTGTTGGGTACAATAATGAATCATATTTATAACGGCGGCAAGGTCAGCGCGGTTGAAATCGCTCAGATTGCGCAGTATGCAGAGAATGAATATTTTGGCAAACCGTGCGGCCTTATGGACCAAACGGCAAGCTCAGTCGGTGGTTTTGTAACAATTGATTTTGAAAATCCGAAGATTCCCGTAATAGAAAAAGTGGATTTCGATTTTTCCGCCTGCGGCCACGCCCTTTGTATCGTTGATACAGGCGGCAGTCATTCCGGGCTGACCGAAGAATACGCGGCTGTAAGAGAAGAAATGGAGTCTGTTGCCGCAGCGCTTGGGGGAGATACCCTCCGGGATGTTTCACAGGCCGATTTTGAGACAAGAATTCCGGAGTTGAGAACCGAAGTCGGCGACAGAGCCGTGCTTCGGGCCATGCATTTTTTTGCGGATAATGCCCGCGTTGTCAAGCAGGCAAATGCGCTTCGCGCAGGCGATTTTGAGGGGTTTAAAGCAGCAGTCATTGAAAGCGGAAATTCCTCATTTATGTACAACCAAAATGTTTTCCTTTGTAAAAATCCGCAGAGGCAATCCGTTTCAATAGCGCTGTGTCTCAGCGAAAAGCTGCTTTCGGGCTCAGGGGCATGGCGTGTGCACGGCGGAGGCTTCGCGGGTACAATACAGGCCTTTGTTCCTCTCGATAAACTCGAGAATTACAAGGCCCGCATGGAATCGGTATTCGGTTTAAATGCTTGTTATGTTCTTTCCATCCGTCCGGTGGGCGGTGTTAAAATTTGCGGATAAGTCATAATATAAATTTTATGGCTGCGTTACCGTCTGCGGTTCGATTCCGGGGTAAAGCTGCTCGTGAATGTCTGACTTCACAACATTCCAATTAAACATCAGTACCTCATAGCCGTCTACCATTACAAGCGAGGTGCCTGTATGGGGAATGATTGCTTCTTTTACTGGCCATTTTGAATAAGTCAAGGCATTCGCTGCCTGGGAAACAAGCTCGGATTTTGAAAAGTTAGTTGAAACCAAAGGCAGAAAATCAGTCATCAGTTTATTCAATTGGGATAAAGAGGAAGATTTTGCTTTTTTTATCATTTGAGTGATGATATTTCTTTGTCGTTGTGTACGCTGCTTGTCACTGTCAATTTTTCTTGTTCGTGCGTATTCAAGCGCCAATTGTCCGTCAAGCGTATAATTACCGGGTCCGGCTGATATGTCGATACCCTTCGCCGCGAACAAAGCACTGTAATATTTGAGCTCCGCTGCCGTTAAGGGTACTGTTACTCCGCCAAGCGTATCAATTATTTTGGAAAACCCGTTAAAATCAACGCTGATATAATTGTCAATTCTGACCTTATAGTTTTCTTCAACTGTTTTTATCAACAAATCAGGTCCACCGTAGGCGTAGGCGGCATTCAGCCTCGCGTGCCCGTGGCCGGGGATTGCAACATAGGTTGCCCTTGAAAGGGAAACAATATTAATTACCTTGTCTATTTTGTTGAGTGAAGCAATGATAACCGAGTCGGAGCGGGGGTAATATTGTGTTGAACTTCCGTTATCGCAGCCTATCAGCAAGACATTTATGATATTTTTATTGTACCACATCCGGTTGTCTTCAATGTTTTTCTTAATGTTTTGGTCTGCTGTAACATACTGGCTCGGCAAGGGAGCATCTGTCGTTATATCCGGGTTCGCAATACGTGTTTCTTTATTGGAACCGTCTACGATTTGGTTTAAAATATGGTTGGTATACAAGGCTCCTCCTGCAATAAAAATCGCAATAACGAGAACAATTGAACCAATGATAATGAATGCTGTTTTTTTCTTATTGTGCTTGCTGCCTGCAATTCCTCTGAACATAAACCCCTTCAGGCCACTCATGAGGTGACTGATATGGCCGGTCGTAA
>Ga0118677_10004225_pt1 | contig 26412 bp, 22 predicted proteins | sample AliMusrvi5mmetaG_FD_86154 | JGI IMG/M metagenome (GOLD analysis project Ga0118677, IMG submission 86154) | reverse complement strand
ATGTTAATTCTGTTCATTCTGTCAAAACTCTTATCCTATTCCTCTGGAAATGATAAGGAACCAGGTTCACGCGTATGAACTCGGCGCCGTTTGTGGGCGTGGCATACGGCATCGAAATCAACTCCTACCCACAGACGTCATTTTCGATCGTGGTGGCAGTCCTGGGGGCGCGGCCATCCTGGCCGCATCTTCTTCCTCCTTTGGATCGTGGGCGTACCACACAACTACTTTTTGCGACGCGTACGATAGACAGCACGGCTCTCCCGAACCGTGGATAGTTCTTCCGGAAGAGACGGAGGTAATTTCAGCGGCACCGCCGGGAAGTACGTCTTGTAGCGGCCCTCATCTGCCGTAACCAGTGTCCACTCCATGATTTGAGCATGTGCGCCGATAAAAAAATCTGGAAGAGGGACTGCTGGTGCATCCTTGCCGGAATCAACCTTGCGGCGCATCCGGTAGGCAAGATACGCACGTGCACAGATCTCCGCTGCAGCGGCGGGAACATCCATCACAACCACACCCCAACTCCTTATCCGATCGGCCACGGTTTGCGGTTCAGCATCTCCCACGCACACCTCGGCCAGACTGACTGCGTTAACAGCAGCCCCGTCACCGGAGACACCTTCTGCAATCATACGGCGTGCCCATCGGCAGTATTTCGACCGCTCGTCGGCCGCATAGATAAGCACATTAGTGTCCAAGAGTATCATGGTTCGCGCGTCATCCCCCTGAGCGTTTCCCAGTCCATCTTAGGGCAAAGCGGCGCCGCACGGATCGCCCGCAGACACTGTGCCTGGGTCAACTGTGTTTTCAGCTCCGGGCGCGTCAGGCGCACAAGCATAAACTGGCCATCTCCAAACCGCTGAATATCGAACACATCACCAGGGCTGGCCGTCGGCAATACAATCCGCTTCTTGCTATCGGCTGTTGTCGTCATGGTGGGATTATCCCACCGGCAGCATAGTGTGTCAACCTGATTTCCGAAGGGCGCATGGCGGCTCTGCCGGGGAAGAACACGCCTTACGGCGTTTACTACAAACGAAGAACCTCTTTCCCTGCTCGTAGTTTCCGCCTAGGCGGATCCGCAAGGGCGGAAAGCCCGTCAGGGCTGTTCCGGGGTATGCCCGGCAGAACTGCAATGAGCCAGAAACCAAAACTGTCAAATTCTTTTCCTTGACCTCTGGCGGTTGGCGGATATAGTGATTCGCTTCTGTTTTTCGGGAAAGCACTTAATTATTCAATAAAAAGGAAGGCGGCAATTATGATCGTATCAACGCAAGGTCTGTTCAAACATGCATATGGCAAGTACGCGGTCGGCGCGTACAACATCAACAACGCCGAACAGGTAATGGGTCTGTTCCGGGGCAATATGGACAGCAAGGCCCCTTTCATCATCCAGCTCTCCAAGGGCGCCCGTTCCTATACCGATAAGCGCCTGCTTGAGGCCATGATCCGCGCAGCCGACCAGATCTTTCCGGATGCCGTCTTTGCTGTACATCTGGATCACGGTGACGAGGCGTCCTGCATGGACTGCATCGCCAGCGGCTTCTACAGCTCCGTCATGATCGACGCCAGCCACGAGGAATTCGCGACCAACATCGCCATCACCAAGCGCGTCGTCGACGCCGCCCACGCCAAGGGCATCAGCGTCGAGGCGGAACTCGGCCAGCTCGGCGGCGTGGAAGAACACGTCGTCGGAACCGTTCAGCTCACCGACCCCAACCAGGCTGTCGAGTTCGTCAAGAAGACCGGCTGCGATTCCCTCGCCGTCGCCATCGGCACCAGCCACGGCGCCTTCAAGTTCAAGGCGGAAGCCGGCAAGAAACTCGGCCTCCACTTCGACGTCGTCACCGCGATCAAAGCCAAGCTCCCCGGGTTCCCCATGGTGTTGCACGGCAGCAGCAGCGTCCCGAAGAGCGAAGTGGACCGCATCAACGCGGCCGGCGGCAAGATCAAGGATTCCTCCGGCGTGCCGGAAGAAGATTTGGCCAAGGCCGGCAAGATGGGCGTCTGCAAGGTCAACATCGACACCGACGGCCGCCTCGTCTGGACCCGCGTCCACCGCGAATTCTTCCGCGACAACCCCGCGCAGTTCGACTTCCGTCCTCCGGGCAAGGTGTTCATGGACGAATACGCCAAGTTCATCGCCGCCAAGAACGTCAAGCTCGGCAGCGCCGGACAGCTCGCTTCCCTGCGCGCTTTCCTGGGCAAATAGCGCGTTTCAGCCGCTCTAAACCGGATTACAGGTTCTCAAAGCGGGCCACCACCCGCCCGAACCGGAACAGCCCGCCTTTGCTGACGATTTCCCGGACGGTGAGCGTCTGGTCTTCGAGGTCGATGGCCAGACGCCGTGCAAGGGGCAGGAAGCCCCCGGTGTTGATGATGATCCGCTTGCCGCACCGCCAGATGCCGCTGAAATGGGTGTGCCCGAGGGCGACGAACCGGGTGTGGGGGGCGTGCCGGGCGGCCAGGGTGTTGGCGAGCGAGGGGGTGCGCATCCACGCCACGACGATGCTCAGGGGACGCCACGGCGGCCAGATGTGGTGCTGGACGGCGCGCAGGAGCCCCGGTTTCTGTTGCCGGCGGAAGGTCTCTCCGAGATGTTCAAGGGCGAGCGCCGCCCGCCGCATGGCGGCGAGCTGGGAGGCAAGATCGTCGGGCTTTTCCAACGCCGCAAGCTCCCGGGTGTGAGCCTCGATGAGCCGCCGGGCTTCCGAGCTCCAAGGGGAAAGGCCGGGAAAGAGGATGTCTCCGTGGGTAACCATCACCGCGCCCCCGGCGAGTTCCATGAGGTGGATGTCGGTGAGGAGGGGGTCGTGGTTGCCGGTGAGGAACACTGTCCCGGCGCCCGCCTGCTCGCAGAGTTGCCGGAGCGCGTCGGCATCCGCGAACGCTTTCTCGCGTTCCTCCAGGAAGCGCATTTCCACCGTGTCGCCGTTGAAAAGGATGCGGTCCGCCCCCTCCATCAACGGGGCGATCTGGCTCCATTCCCGCACGACGCTGGATTTGTGCCCGAAGTGGAGATCGGAAAGGATGCGGGTAATCGGCGGCATTGGAACGAGATTTACCTGTTCCGGTTCAATGCGTCCAGCACGGCGCGCTGCGTCAGGAGTTCGGAAAGCACTTCGGGCGGGCCGCCGTTGGCGGGGAGGACCACATAGACAGGCACCGCGGCCTTGTCCAGGCGCTTGAGCGCGGCGGTAATCTGCGGGTCGCCCTTGGTCCAGTCCGCCTTGAGAGTGGCGAAACCGCGCAGGGCTTCGCGCACGGGAGGCGTGGCCAGCACGAAGCGCTCGTTGTATTTGCAGTTGAGACACCAGTCGGCGGTGAAGTCGATGAACACCGGCGTGCCTTCCTTTTGCAGCGCGTCCACGCGTTCCGGCGACCACGGCTCCCAGCCCGCCGCCGCCGGGGCGTTTTCCCGGCTGGCCAGCAGGACACCCGCCGCGAGGAGGCCCGCCATGACTGCCAGCGTGAGGATTTTTTGGAAGCCTTTTGCCCCGGGGGTGAACCACGTCCCGAAGACCCAGCACGCCGCTCCCAAGCCCAGGAGGATCCACGCCGCTCCCACCGCGCTGCCGCTGCCGGTTTGCGAGCCGAGCACCCCCAGCAGCCAGACGACGGTGCCGAGCATGAGGAAGCCCATGGCCTGTTTGAGGCGCACCATCCAGAGCCCCGGTTTGGGCAGATATTTCATCCAGCCCGGGCGGGCGGTCAGGAGCAGGTAGGGCGCGCTCATCCCGGCGGCGATGGAAGCGAACATGGCGAGCGTGACCGGCGCGCTTTGGGTAAAGGCGAAGGCAAGCGCGGAGCCCAGAAACGGCGCAGTGCAGGGCGTGGCCAGCAGCGTGGCGAACATGCCGTGCAGGAAGGCTCCAGTGTAGCCCTTGCGCTCGGAAAGCTCGGCCAGTTTACCCGTGCCGGGCAGCCACAGCTCAAACACCCCCAGCAGATTGAGCGCAAAGATAAAAACCAACAGCATCATGCCCAATACAAACGCCGGATTCTGGAATTGGAACGCCCAGGTCACCTGCGTGCCCGCAGCGCGGGCAGCGACGATGAGCGTGGCCAGCCCCAAAAACCAGGCGAAGATGCCCGCCACGAATGCCAGCCCGGAGCGGAAAACCTGCACCCGCGATTCGCCCGCTTGATGCAGAAAACCGAAAATCTTGAGCGCGATGACCGGCAGCACGCAGGGCATCAGGTTGAGAATGAGCCCCCCGAGAAAACCGAACCCCAGCGCGCGCCACACCGTAAGCTTGGCAGGCGGGTTTCCCCCGCCGGTTTGCGCCGGGAGCACCGCCGCCCCGGATGCCGTGGACGGGCCGTTGCTGACCATCCACCCCTCACGCTTGCCGTTGGTTTCGACAAGGAGCAGGCCGCGAATGACCGCAGGCTTCTCCGCCGGAAGCGGCAGCCGGATCAGGTCGGGAGGGATCGTCTCCGGGTGAATGCTGGCGGGAATGAGCGGATAAAACTCCAGCCGCGCCCCGGCGGGCGCTCCCTTCACCTTGATCGTGGTTTCCGTGTCCCCGGGCCGCCAGCGCAGCGCAAAAGGAAGCGGGCCGGGCCGGGGAAGCTGGGCGCGGAACTTGGCGAAGAGCTCCGCATTGGCCGGTTGCGCGTTTGTTCCCACAGGAAGCGAGAGAACCACGGTCGCACTGCCTGGCATGCACTTTTTTTCACAGGCGAGCCAGGAGGCGCTGGCTTCCAGCATGGCGTTCCCCTCTGCGGGGAGTTCGGCGGGCGGGGTGACTTCCGCCAGCAGCAGCACCTCGCCTTCGTAGCCGAAGGTCACCATGTCCCCTTCCTCCACGTATTTGTGCGGCAGCGGCCATTGCAGAGGCCCGGCTTTCCATCCCGGCGGAAGCTTCCAGTCCACCGTCACCGGCAGCCCCGAGTCCCCGGAATTCTGCCAATACGTGTGCCAGCCCGGCGCCATGCGCACGAGCAGGCCGACGGTGAACGGCTGGGCGGGGGCAACCGCCGTCGTGTCCGCGAGCAACACCGGCTCCACCGGCGAGAGCGCGGCGCCATCGGGTTGACCGGCAGCCCATCCCGGATGAACTCCCAGCAACGACAAAACCACAAATGCGACGAAGGTTCGGAACATTCCAAAAGAATAGCACGGGAGCCGCCGTCGGGCAAACATCCGCATGCCACTTCGCAAACTCAGGCTTGCCCCGATGCCCGCCAGCAGCAAGATTGTCCGCCCGCACAATGCAATCCGTCTTTCTCTTTCCGCCCGAAAAGGTCGAGTTCGTCCCCGATAATTATCTGGAGCCGCTCGATCTCGCCGCCCTCTTTCCGGGCCGCCCCGGCGCGACGCTGGAGGTCGATCTCGGGTCTGGCGACGGGAGCTTCCTGGTGGAAATGGCCAACCGCGCGCCCGAGCGCAATTTCCTGGGCGTCGAACGGCTCCTGGGTCGCGTGCGCCGCACCTGCCGCCGCCTGGCGCGCACCGGGGCCGCCAACGCCCGTGTCCTGCGCTTGGAAAGCCACTATCTAGTGCGTTACCTGCTGCCGCGCGAATCCGTAAGCGTCTTCCACGTCATGTTTCCCGATCCGTGGCCCAAGCGCCGCCACCATCCCAACCGGCTCATCCAGACGGACTTCCTGGACGCCGTGTGCGCGGCCCTGACGCCGTGCGGCGAACTGAGGCTCACCACCGACGACCGCCCCTACTTCGAGCACATGCGCGCCGTCTTCACCCCGCATCCCGGCTTTGTGGAAGAACCGTGGACGCCCGCAGAGGACTACCCGCAAACCGATTTCGAGCGGCAGTTCCGCAGCCAGGGGCTGCCCATTTACCGGGCGCTGCTGCGCCGCAAAACAGAACCGCCGCCCCCCCGGTCAGGGAACGGCGGCCTGATGTAATCACTTGCGTTCAGGGGACGATGAAAACGCGGTCGCTGGTGGGGTCAAGCACACGCGCGCCGGGGTGGATGCCCCGCACGTCCACCAGCGCGTAAGGCCGGTAGGGGCTGATGACGTAGCCCCAGTAACGAGAAGGCGTAGCCACCCGGTAGCGTGGGCCTTCCGCGTAATAACCCGCTTGCCCCTCAACGTAGCCCCGGCGGCGTTCCTCTTGGGCAATGCTCCCCACCACCGCGCCCGTCACGGCCCCGGCGCCAGCTCCGAGGGCGGCGCTCCGCACGTTGCCCCCGGTGATCCCACCGAGAATCGCCCCGGCGATGGCTCCGGTTCCCGCGCCTTGCTGCGGGGTTTCGCACCCCGAAAAACTCATCGCGAGCAAAGACATCCCGCATACAGCGGTTATTGGAAGAGATTTCATATCCATGTTTTTTGATTTCGAGGCGTTCCACCGAAAGCGGAAGGCCGGTTTTTTAACACCCTCCTACCAATACCCGTAGCGGGTACGGTTCTCCTTGTTCATTTCACCAATGGCCGCTCCGGTGAGCGCCCCGGCACCGGCTCCGATGGCAGCACTGCGCACGTTGCCCCCGGCGATCCCGCCGAGGATGGCCCCGGCGGCGGCTCCGGTCCCCGCGCCCTGGGTGGGCGTCTGGCACCCGCTAACGGCGAGGGCGACAAGGGCCAGCCCCGCCAGAGAAATTCGTTGAAGCGTTTTCATTTCATAAGGGGCATCGCCCTTCGCCAACCCGTTGCGCGTGAGGGGGGTGGCCTTGGCGTCTTTGCGTGAGACCCTGGGAGTGTACGACCCCGACCCCGGGGATTGAAAAGTGCGCGGAGAGGGGCTACGGTTGTGTCCATGGCGGGCTGCACACAGAAGGGACGCCCCCGCCGTATCCGTTTTATGAGAATCCTACGTTATCTGCTGCTGGGCGGCGGCCTGCTGGTGGTCGTGGCCGTCATCGGTTGGTTCATCGTCAACTCCCGGGTCTTCACAAAGTCCGCGCCTTACAAGCTTGTGCGCACGCTGGGCGCGTTTGAAATACGGGACTACCCGGCGCTCACGCTGGCCACCGCACCCATGAGCGACAGCGAAGGCTCCGGGGGCTTCCGGCAACTCTTCGGCTTCATCACCGGCGGCAACGCCCGCGCGGAAAAAATCCCGATGACCACCCCGGTATTGGTGGAACGCGACGCCGGGAACTGGCGGATGAGTTTCGTCCTGCCCGAGGCCGTCGAAAAAAACGGCGTGCCGGAGCCGACCGGCAAGGAGGTGCGCCTGCGGAAGCTCGAGGCGGGCCGCTACGTGGTCCTGCGCTTCAAGAACCGGGGAGAGGAGGCGAACCAAAAAGCCGCCGCGGAAAAGCTGCAGGCGTGGCTGGCTGAACGGCACATCCCGGCGCAAAGCGAACCGGTCTTCGCCTACTACGACCCGCCGTGGACGCCCACCATCCTGCGCCGCAACGAGGTGATGCTCCGAGTGCCTGAAGGGACCGACCTCGCGCAGTAACGTCCGCCCACCGGTTTTTCTTGACTTGCACACCGCCTCCAAGCCGGTATCGTTTTGGGCCTTGGAGCCAGCAAAGAGTCCGGGAACGCCCCTACGTTCCAAGTTTTTGACGGTTTCGCAAGGAACTCACTCTTCCAATCATTTATAGGGAAACAAAAAATCATGCAGCCGCAATTCACTTTCAACGTCGTCCCGAAACTTCCTGTTGAGCTCGAACCGCTCCGCGAGATGGTCTATAACCTCTGGTGGACCTGGGAACCCGCCGCCCGCAGCCTGTTCCGTTATCTCGATCCCGAGCTCTGGCACCTCACCAACCACAACCCGGTGCGGATGCTCCAACTCTGCCGGCAGGCGCGGCTCGTCGAGTTGGCCGGGGATGACGATTTTCTCCGGGAAATGGACCGGGTTTATTCGCAGTTCCGAGCTTACATGTCCCGCAAGGACACCTACGGGAGCACCCGCAAGAACGAACTGACGGCTTATTTCTCCGCCGAATTCGGCTTCCATGAGTCCATCCCGAACTACTCGGGCGGCCTGGGCATTCTTTCGGGCGACCACTGCAAGGCGGCGAGCGACCTGGGCATCGCCTTTGTCGCCGTGACGCTCCTTTACCGGCACGGCTACTTCAAACAGCAGATCAACAAGGACGGCTGGCAGGAGAGCGTGAGCCTCAACCAGAACTTCCACCACCTGCCGATGAAGGAAGTCCGCGTGGCGGACAAACCGCTGGTCATTTCCGTGCGCATCCTGGACCGCGAAGTGTTCGCGAAGGTCTGGGAGATGGTCATCGGCCGCATCTCGCTCTTCCTGCTGGACACAGACATCATGGAAAACCGTCCCGAGGACCGGCTCATCACCGCACAGCTCTACGGGGGCGATCTCGAAATGCGCATCAAGCAGGAGATCGTGCTCGGCATCGGCGGCGTCCACGCGCTCAACGCCATGAAGCTCAAGCCCGCCGTTTACCACATGAACGAGGGGCACTCGGCCTTCCTTTCCCTCGAGCTCATGCGGCGCGGCGTGCAGGAACAGGGGCTCGATTTCCGGAGTTCCCTCCAGGCCGTCGCCGCCGGGAACGTCTTCACCACCCACACCCCCGTGCCGGCAGGCAACGACGCCTTCCCGCGTGATCTGATGCAGAAATACTTCGGCGACTACCCGGCGAAGGTCGGCATCACCTTTGACGACTTCTTCTCCTACGGGCAGGCGACCGTGAACAAGGTGGACGCCTTCTCGATGACCATCCTGGCCCTGCGCACCAGCCGCCACGCCAACGGCGTGAGCAAACTCCACGGCGAAGTCAGCCAAGGGCTCTGGCAGGATGTCTGGGCGGGCGTGCCCAAGGACGAGGTGCCCATCAGCTCCATCACCAACGGCATCCACACCAAGACGTGGCTCGCGCCGGAGTTTGACGCCCTTTACAACAAATACCTCCCGAACTGGCAGGAACACCTCACCGACCTGGACTTCTGGCGCGGCGTCATCGACATCCCCGACGAGGAACTTTGGAACACCCACATGGCCCTCAAGCGCCGCCTGGTGGAGTTCGTCCGCAAACGGGTGCGCTCCCAGCGTGAACGCATCGGCGAAAGCCCCGAGCGCATCCGCAGCGTCAACCGGCTGCTGGACCCCGAGATTCTCACCATCGGCTTCGCCCGCCGGTTCGCCACCTACAAGCGCGGCACGCTGCTCTTCTCGGACATGGAGCGGCTCAAGCGCATCCTCACCAACCCCGAGCGCCCCGTGCAGTTCGTCTTTGCAGGCAAGGCCCATCCGAAGGACGAGGGTGGCAAGCGCCTCATCCAGGAAGTCTATCGCTGGTCCCGCGACGAGGGGCTCGAAGGGCGCCTTGTGTTCGTGGAGGATTACGACACCTACATCGGACGCCGCCTCACCCAGGGCGTCGATCTCTGGCTCAACAACCCGCTGCGCCCGCTCGAAGCCTCCGGCACCAGCGGCATGAAGCTCCCGCCCAACGGCGGCCTCAACCTGAGCGTGCTCGACGGCTGGTGGTGCGAAAGCTACAACGGCAAGAACGGCTGGGCCATCGGCGCAGAAATCACCGACGGCAGCGTGGAATTCCAAAACGAAGTCGATACCGCAAGCCTCTTCCACATCCTCGAAACGCAGGTCGTCCCGCTCTACTACGCCAAGCCCGACGGGCGCCTGCCCATCGCCTGGCTCCAGCTCATGCGCGAGTCCATCCGCAGCGTCACGCCGGTCTTCAACACCCAGCGCATGGTGCAGGAATACAGCGAGCACATGTATGAGCCCGCCGCCGCCGCCGCAACCCGGCTGGGCGCCAAAGGCGCCGCAAAAGCCCGCGAAGTTTCCGACTGGAAAAAACAAATCCGCCAGCTCTGGGGGCAGGTGCGCATCAACGACGTGCAGATCGTCAACGCGGACCGCGTCAACGTCCTCGTCGGCGAATCGCTCGAAGTGCAGGCCCGCGTGCATCTCGGGGATTTGAGCCCCGAGTTCGTGCGCGTCCAGGTCTACGTCGGCGAAGCCAGCGACAACCAGATCGCCCACCCGATCACCATCGACATGACCGAGTCCAAGAAAGACGCCCAGGGCGATCACACCTACCGCGGCTCGGTCCAGGCTCCGGAAAGCGGCGCCTACGGATTCAGCGTCCGCGTGATCCCGACGCACCCGAGCCTCACCCAGGCCCACGAGCTGCGTCTCATCACCTGGGCGTCGTAGATGCATAAGGAAAGACGCGGAGACGGGGAGACAAGGAGACGCGGAGCAAACCAGTCTCCGTGTCCCCGTGGCTCCTTGCCTCCGTGTCTTCTTTTCGATTAAACTCCCCCCCATGCTCTCCATCTCCACCTGCTGGAACAGCGGCCGCCACACCGACGGTGCGGCGATGCTTGAGGAACTGCTGGAATTCGGGTTTGACCGCATCGAGCTCGGCCACGGCATCCGCCTCTCCTTGACGCAGGGCATCCTGGAAATGCGCGAAAAAGGCCGCGTGGAATTCTCCAGCCTGCACAATTTCTGCCCGCTGCCGGTGGAAATCCTCACGCCCTCGCCGGATTGTCTGCTCTTCTCCTCCCACCGGGAGATGGAACGGGAACGGGCGATCCGCCAGACGCTCCAGACCATCGACTTCGCCGCGCGGCTCGGGGCGCCCAACGTCGTCCTGCACTGCGGCCGCGTGGTCATGGAGCCCGTCACCGCGCAGCTCATCGAGCTCGCCGCTGCGGGGCGCCACCTCTCCCCGGAATACGCCCGGCTCAAGACCCAGGCCGTGATCCGCCGCGAAAAAATCGCGCCCAAGTTCGTCGCTCGCCTCAAGGACTGCCTCACGCGCATCGTCGAGCACGCCGCCAAAAAGGGCGTGCGCCTGGGGCTGGAAAGCCGGCAGGCGTATGAGGAAATCCCCAGCGAACGCGAGTTTGACGAACTGCTCGAAGCGTATCCCGCCCCCACCGTCGGCTACTGGCACGACATCGGGCACACGCAGATCCGCGCCAATCTCGGTTTTGTCGATCACGCCGAGTGGCTCGCCAAGGTGAGGCCGCGCCTCACCGGCTGCCATCTCCACGACGTCCTCTGGCCGGGGCGCGACCACCTGGCCCCCTTCACCGGTGGCTCGGTCGATTATCAAAAATTGATTCCGTTGCTGCCAAAGGAAACCCTGTTCGTCTGGGAAATGAGCCCACGCCGGACCAAGGAAGAGATCGCCGAGTCCCTCCGGCGCTGGAAAGAAACCTTCGGCTCATGAGCAAAAAGACCCTCTTTACGCTCCTGCAAATCGCCGTCACGGTGGGCATCCTCGCCTTCCTCTTCCGCGACGCGGAAAAAGACAAGCAGATGCTCGCGGCACTCGCGCACGCGAATCTTTGGTGGATCGCCGCCGCCTGCGGTGTCTTCGGCATCGTGGCACTGGCGGCCATCACCCGCTGGAAGGTGCTGTTGCGGGTGCAGGGAATCCACATCGGCTGGGGGCGGCTCACCGCACTCTTCCTCATCGGCATCCTCTTCAACCCGTTCATGCCCGGCGGCACGGGGGGCGACGTGGCCAAGATTTTCTATCTGCTCAAGGAAACCCCCGACAAGAAACCAGCCGCGCTGCTGGCGGTGCTGATGGACCGGCTCGTGGGGCTCTTCGGGCTGATCCTCATCGCCGGGGTCGTCATTGCGCTCCGCTACCAGTGGCTCACGCAGACGCCTACCTGCGCCACGCTGCTTTACACCCTGCTGGCCATCTTTGGCGGCAGCATCGGGTTCATCTTGCTTTCCTTTGCGGTGACCGGCCTGGGCCTCGTCCACAAACTGCCCGCGCGCATGCCGCTGCGGGACAAGCTGGTCGATCTCTCCGTGGCCTACAACCAGTATGGGCGCGCCTGGGGTTCGTCCCTGCTGGCGCTGCTGCTCTGCGTGCCGGTGCATCTGGGCTCCTTCACGCTTTTCTACTGCGTGGGCCGGGCGTTCACCGAACGCGGCGCGCTGCTGGATTTCTGGGGCATCATGCCCATCGTCAACACCATCGCCTCCATCCCCATCAGCATCGGCGGCACGGGCGTGCGCGAGGGGCTCTTCATCAAGCTCCTGGGCGGGCTCTGCCAAATCCCCGAAGCGACCGCAGTCACCATCTCCCTCACCGGCTACTTCGTGCTCATCCTCTGGAGCCTCGGCGGAGGGGTCGTTTACCTTTTTTACCGCCCGAGCGAACACGCCGCGCTGGCGGAGATGAGCCAGGAAGTCGGCCAACTCGAACACGCCATCGCGGAGGGCGAGCAAACGGTGGAGGGTAAAAGCTTGTAAAATACCGGGATTTGAGAAGCGCTCGCCAAAACCTTAATCCTCCAGTAGATTGCAGCAAATGAAACGCGAATTCAACGTCGTCATCGAACGGGACGCGGAGGGATATTACACGGCTAGCGTGCCCGAATTGCACGGCTGCCACACACAGGCTCGTTCGCTCGACAAGCTACTCAGTCGCATCAAGGAAGCCATCGAACTTTGCTTGGAGGTCGAAGGGGGCGTGAGCACCGGCTCTGAATTTGTGGGCCTTCAACGCGTGGTTGTCGAGGTATGATCCGTCTTCGGCGCATAACCGGAAGGCAAGCGCTGAAGGCTCTCCAGAAAGCCGGCTTCAAGGTCATTCGCGCCAAGGGTAGTCACCATTTTTTGCGTCATCCCGATGGGCGAGCAACAGTCATTCCCATACACGCCGGTGAAACATTGGGGCCGGGGCTTTTTAACCAGATTCTTAAAGATGCGGAAATTGAGCGCCACGTATTCGAGAAGTTTCTCTAGGCCTTCCCCAAAATCTGCGTAAATCTGTGAAATCTGCGGATACACCTTCTTCTCCCCGGTCTTCGGACGCGCTTCTCCCCGAGGTGGCGGTGAATTTCGCCCTCACCTGGGACGCCCGCGCTTCCACGCGCACGGGCACCCGCTCGGATTTTTCCTCTCCCCTCGACAAACGCCGCCTGCTGGAGCTCCGCGCCAGCGCGGACGCCGTGCTGGTGGGCCGCACCACGCTCGAAGCCGAGCGGATGACGATGGGAATCCCGGACGACCTCCGCGCGGCGCGCGTCGAGCGGGGGCGTCCGCCTGCTCCGTTGCGCGTGGTGGTAAGCGCCTCGGGCCGGATCGACGCGGCCCAGCCGATTTTTCTGACCGCTTTCGCGCCCATCCTCCTCTTTTCCACCACGCAAATGCCACAGGCTACACGGATGGAGTTGGAAAAATCCCACGCAGAGTCGCAGAGTCGCAGCGGGGTGATCCTGCACCTTTCCGAAGGGCGGGAACTCGACCTGCGCGAGATGCTTGCCACGCTTTGGAGCCGCTACGGGGTGCGGCGGGTCGTATGCGAGGGCGGCCCGACGTTGTTGCGCTCGTTGCTGGAAGAGAACCTCGTCGATGAAATCAACCTGACATTTTGCCCCCGCATCTTCGGCGGAACGGACGCCCCCACGCTCACCGGCGGCCCCGGCGCGTTCCTGCCCGGAGCCCTCGAATGCCGCCTGGAGGCGATGGAAACTGTCGGAGGCGAATGCTTCGCGTGCTACCGGGTAATAAGGTCGGGATAAAGCAGTCGCCCCACAGAATGGAACACGAAACTGCACAAGAAGCCGCGACGGTGGATAAAGCAAAGCGCCGTCTTCCTTGGTGCCTTCGTGCCCTCGTGCCCTCGTGTGAGAATAAAAGGGCTTTCTTCGCGTTCTTCTTCGCGTTCCCAAACTCCATTTGGGAACGCGAGTGTCTTGGAAATTCCATTTCCTCCGTGCGTGATGAGATGCGCGATCTTTCTAATAGCAGCGGACCGAAGGATTCCTCAAAGCTCCCTCCTTGGTGCCTTCGTGCCTTCGTGCCTTCGTGTGAGAACAAAAGCCGTTCCCATCACCTCCCCTACCTGATCCTCCTCGCCGCCGTGCTGTTGGTCTATTCCCCGGGGCTGCGTGACGGCTTTGTTTGGGATGACACCGCGTTGGTATTACGCGATCCGCTTATCCGGAGTCCCTTCCTGCTCGCGGAAGGCTTCCGCCATTTCCTGTTTCTCGACGCGACCGCCTCGGACTTCTACCGCCCGCTGCAACGCGCGGCCTTCACCCTGGACTACGCGCTCGCGGGCTTCACCCCGTGGGTATTCCACCTCACAAGCCTGCTCGTTCATGCCGGGGCGGCGATGGCGCTCTACGCGTTCGGTTGGCGGCTGCTGGCTGGAAACTTGGGAGGGGATTTATCAGGAAATCAGGAAATCAGGAACGGGGAGGAGATGGTGCGGGGGGATGCCGCGGACGGTTGCGCGTGCGGCATTTCAGGAGACCTTCGTGCCTTCGTGCCTTCGTGCGAGAAGAATCATTCCTCTCACAAGTTTGTCGCCCTGCTCGTGGCGCTGCTGTGGGCGGTGCACCCGATCCATTCCTCCGCCGTGGTGTATATTTCCGGGCTCGCCGATCCGCTGGCGGCGCTCTGCGGTTTTGGCGGACTGGCTTTGCTTTTCGCGCGCCGCCCCTTCTCCGCCGGGCTCTGCCTGGGGGCTGCGCTCTTTGCCAAAGAGAGCGGGGCGCTGGCGCTTGTAATCGGGCTCGCGTTCGCCTGGGGACAGGCCCGCACCGGAACCGCGGACCGGCGGCAACGGTTCGCGCGCTTCGGCCACACCGCTCTCCCTGCGCTGGTGCTGGCCATCCTCTATCTCGGCCTGCGCGTGACGGCAGACCACCTCCCGGCACCTCGGCGCGAACCGATCCCGTTTGCCACGCGACCCGTCCTTTGCCTGCGCGCGGTAGCGGAATATGCCGGCCTCTTTGTCGCCCCCGTGACTCTGCGAATGGAACGGGAAGTGCGCCTCCCCTCGGAAAGGGGTCAACTCCTGGGAAAAGCCGGGGACGGCGAGGGCGGGGCGGCGCTCCGCTTCGCGAACTTCCAAACCGCAGTCGGCGCGTTGCTGTTTTGCGGAGCGGCATTCTGGTTTTGGCGCGCCGCCCGCACCGCGCGCGCCTGCCTGCTGGCGGCGGCGGCAGCCTACCTGCCGGTGAGCAATCTCCTCGCCCTCAACGCCACCGTGGCCGAACACTGGATCTACCTTCCCAGCGCCTTCCTCCTCCTCGCGGCGGCGGCAACGCTCCGGCAATGCCCGCGCCCAAACCCCCGCGCGCTTTGGCTTCTCGCCGTCGTGTCCGGGTTATGGCTCATCGCCCTGGGGTGCCGGACGGCCTGGCGCTGCGAAGACTGGCGCGACCCAAACACATTCCTCGCGGCCACGATCCGCGACGGCGGCGACAGCAGCCGCATGCTCGGCAATCTCGCCCTGCAAAAATACTCCAAGGGAGATTTTGCGGGGGCCGTATGGGACAACCGGGAGGCGCTCCAGCGCCAGCCGGATCAACCCTTCGCCATGCTCGGCCTCTCCGCAGCGCTCATCCAACTGCGCGAATTCGCGGAGGCCCGCCAATGGCTGGAGCGTTGCGAGCAGATTCCCCACGTCCGGGCCAACGCCTTGATCTACCGCAGCGAACTCGAATTTCAGGAATCCAGACGCGACCGCGTGCCGCTGCTCCGCGAGGCGGTGGCCGTGAACCCCCACCACTGGCCGGTGCGCAAGCGGCTCATCACCCATCTCGTGGAGCGCGGCGAACTCGCCCCCGCCCTGCTGGAACTGCGCGCGGTGCTCGCGGAAGAGACCTTCCGCGCGGAAACGTGGGAACTGCTCGGGCAGGCGCTGGAAAGGATCGGCCAACCCGCCCTGGCCAGGGACGCCTACGCGGAGGCCGACCTGCGAGACCTCTGGCGGGGAAAAAAAGCGGGCCAGAAACCGTAAAAAAGGCGAGCATCCCGCCGGGTTCTTCTGCATTTTAAGCGTCCATGATTATCCGCGCCAAAACCGTTGTCCCGATGAGCGGCCCACCCCTGGAGGACGGCGCGGTGGCCGTGGCGCAGGATGGGCGGATCGCCGCCGTGGGGCCGTTTGCCCAAGTTTACAGGAACCGCCCGGGGGAGGTGGTGGAGCTCGGCGAACAAGCGCTGCTGCCGGGCCTCATCAACGCCCATTGCCACCTCGACTACACGCGGATGCGCCACGCCATCAACCCCCAGCGTTCGTTCACCCGCTGGATCAGCCGCATCAATGCCCTCAAGCGGCAGATGACCGACGAAGATTACCTCGCCTCCATCGCCGACGGGTTCGCCGAATTGCGCGCGTGGGGCGCCACCACCGTTTGCAACCTGGAAGCCTTCCCCGAACTGCTCCCCAAGCTGCCGCCCCCGCCGCTGCGCACCTGGTGGTTCCTCGAACTCATCGACCTGCGCAACCGGCTGGCCACCGAGGAATTCATGGAAGGCACTCTCGCTTTTTTCGAGGGGCGCAAGGATTGGCTGGGCGGCTTCGGCTTGAACCCGCACGCCCCGTACACCGCCTCCCCTGAGCTCTACCGCCTTTGCCAGGCTTGCGCCGACCGCTTCGGGATGCCCCTGACAACGCACATCGCCGAATCCGCCGACGAAGAGGCGATGTTCGCCCGCGGCGAGGGCGAGCTCTTCGAGTTCTTGCGCGGGCTCGGGCGCAACATGGAGGATTGCGGCCGCCACTCCGCTTTTTCCCAAGCGGTGCGCGGCGGTCTCATCGGCCCCGGCTGGCTGCTTGCCCACGCCAACGAACTCGACGAGGCGGATTTTGATCTCATCGCCGCCACGCCCGGCGACTGGCACGTCGTCCATTGCCCGCGCAGCCACGCCTTTTTCAAGCATCGCCCCTTTCCCTGGGAGCGGCTGGAAAAACTCGGTGTCTGCATCAGCCTCGGCACGGACAGCCTGGCCAGCAACGATTCGCTGAGCCTCTTCGCCGAGTTGCAGGCCGTCCAAAAAGCCATCCCCGCGCTGACTTCCGAAACCCTGTTGAAAACCGTGACGACCCACCCGGCAAAAGCCTTGCGAAAATCCGGCGAACTCGGGGCGCTCCAGCCCGGAGCCCATGCCGACATGATCGCACTCCCCTACGCCGGACCCGCCTGCGAAGTCCACGACGCCATAATCGCCAACCGAAGCCCAATCCAATGGATGATGCTGGACGGAAAAATTCTTTAACGCTCGCCACTCTGCTCGCGCTTGCCCTGCTGACCACCCCGCCGCAAGCCCCCGCCAAAGGGACGAACAGTTCTGGCAAGGCAAAACCGCGCCCGGCCACGCGAGCGCTCGCCAAGGATCCCGCCGCAGATCCAGCCACCCCGCCGTCCCAGGCCGCCGGAGAACTCGTCCTCGCCGCCGACGGCGCGACGGTGATCGACGGGCTCACCGGAGAGCAGCTCTACGAGAAAAACGCCGGGGGGCGCTTTTACCCGGCCAGCTCCACCAAAATCCTCACTGCCCTGCTGGTCATCGAAGCGGGCGACCTCGACCGCCTCGTAACCATCACCCCGGAAGACACCAAGGTGGAGCCCAGCGCCATCGGCTTCAAACCGGGGGAGCAGTTCACCCGCCGCGAGCTCCTCTACGCCCTCATGCTCAAGAGCGCCAACGACGTCGCCCAAGCGCTCGCCCGCGACAACGCCGGAAGCATCCCGGCTTTCGCCGAAAAAATGACCCTCCGCGCCACCGCCTTGGGCGCCAACCAGAGCCATTTCGCCAACCCTCACGGACTGCATCACCCTGAGCATTACACCACGCCGCACGATCTGGCCCTCATCGCCCGCGCCGCCATGCAGCAACCCCTCTTCCGCCAGATCGTGGCCACCGTCTCCCATCCGTGGGTCACCGCCACCGGCGTCACCGAACTGCGCAACCACAACAAGCTGCTCTGGTGCCCGCCGTGGAAATTCGAGGGGTGCACCGGCCTCAAAACCGGCTACACCGTCCCGGCCCAGCAGGTGCTCGTCTCTGCGGCCTTGCGCGACCACCGGGAAGTCATCTCCGTCGTCATGCACTCCAACAAGCCGGGCATCTGGATGGACAGCAAAGCACTTCTCACCTACGGCTTCTCGCATCTCGCCCCCCAACCGCGCTTTGATTAAATTCTCGCTCGGAAATTGTTCTGCCGAGTGCGGCTTGCGCGGTTGACGAAATGCCAGAAAGCGCGATGCTTGTCTCATCTCCGAGAAAACCGGAGCCATCAAGCAGAGTTTTTGAGACAAACCACTTTCCATTTTCGCATTTCTGCGTAAGTTTCATTTTAGATAATCCCAATGGCCCGCATTTTGATCATAGACGACGAACCCGCGATGGTGGACGTGATTTCCACCCTCTGCCGGGAACTCGGTCACCAGGCATTTCCCTTTAATTCCGCGGCGCGCGCCATCGAAGCGCTTCCCGGCACCATGCCGCAGGTGATCATCGCGGACATCAAAATGGAAAGCGTGGGCGGCTTCGACGTCCTGCGCGCCAGCCGCGATCTGACCCCCACGCCCGCCGTGATCATGGTCACCGGCTACGCCTCCGTGGAGACCGCCGTGGAAGCCATGAAACTGGGTGCCTACGACTACGTCACCAAGCCCTTCAAGATCGACGATCTCCAGATGACCATCCAGCGGGCGCTGGATTTCCAGTGCGCCGTGCGGGAGAACGACTACCTCAAAAAGGAGCTCAAGGACCGCTACAAATTTGAAAACATCATCGGCACCAGCTCGAAGATGCAGGAGGTGTATAACCTCATCGCCAAGGTCGCCGATACCGACAGCACCATCCTGATTCAGGGCGAAAGCGGCACCGGCAAGGAACTCGTGGCGCGCGCGCTGCATTTCAACAGCCGCCGCCAGCATCACCCCTTCGTGGCCATCAACTGCTCGGCGCTGCCCGAAAACCTGCTGGAAAGCGAACTCTTTGGCCACAAAAAAGGGGCATTCACCGGCGCCGTGCTGGACAAGATGGGCCTTTTTGAAGAAGCCCACCACGGCACCATCTTCCTGGACGAGATCAACTCCATGGCGCAAACGCTCCAGACCAAACTCCTGCGCGTCTTGCAGGAACGTCAGATCCGGCGCGTGGGCGACACCAAGACCATCCCCATCAACGTCCGCGTGCTGGCCGCCTCCAACGAATCCCTCCACGAAAAAATCCACACCGGGGGATTCCGCGAAGACCTCTACTACCGCCTGGCGGTCATCCCCATCGAAATCCCCCCCCTGCGCGAACGCCTCGAAGACATCCCCCTGCTCGCCCATCATTTCATTCAAAAGGTCGCCGTTCAAAACGGCACCGCACCAGTTCGGATTGAACCCGATGCGCTTGCGGGGCTCGCGCTCTACCCCTGGCCGGGTAATGTCCGCGAGTTGGAAAACGCCGTTGAGCGCGCCTGCGCGCTGTGCGAGGAATCCCTCATCCGCACCAATGATCTGCCCGCGCTGGTCACCAACCGCATGGCGCAACCCGCGGCGGAGACGCCGGGCAAACTCCCCATCGGCCAGCCGCTTGAGCTTTTCATCAAAGACCTGGAGCGGCGTTTCATTGAGGAGACCATCCGTTTCAACGACGGTTCCCGCGAGCGCGCAGCCAAGATGCTCGAGATCAGCATGGCCACGCTCTACCGCAAACTGGCAACCTGACCGCACTCCGGGGTGGACCGCAACTTCCGGGCGCGTTCCGGGGGGGCACGCGCCGTGGGCGCTGAGAAACGCATTTGCAGAGAGAGCCTCTTTATTTTTAAGAAGTGGCATCATCCCGAAAACCGGAATTGGAGGGGATGAACTGGTGCAAGATGCTGAACCGATGAGACTTGAGGCAGAGCGGGTGCATCAAAAGATACGGAGCCGTTCTGACGAAAGGCTTTCGCGGCCAGCAGATTGCTTCAGATCGCCCCGAGCAACTTCGGTTTTCGGGATCATGCCTTCCACGCAAGGGAGTCGGTAAAACCGCGGCCCGCAGCCGGGGCGGCAGCGCCCCGGTCTATTCAACGATATGACCTTTATTCGCCTTGAAGTGGGTCGCTTGCACCGTATAACTAGAGCCTCCTCCCAAACCGTCTGCCTTCCCTCCCCGCCGCTTCCTATCGCAGAAAATCCCCCAAGGCCCCCTCAAAACCCCTTTGCTTTATAACAGCAGCCCTTGCCTGAGGCGGGGGAAAATCTTCGGAGAATCAGCGTTTAAATAAGACCCCGGCGAAATAACGAACAATCTCTCCACCCAAACAAGACAACTCCCTTATGCAATACACCATTAAAAAACCACTCATCCTCTCCCTGGCCGCAGCACTGACCTGCGCCCTCCTGCCATTCACTCCGGTCCACGCGGCGGAGGCGCCAGCCGTTGCTAACGAAACCAAGGAACACAAGGACGCGCGCATGGCGTGGTTCCGCGAGGCGCGCTTCGGCATGTTCGTCCACTGGGGACTCTACTCCGTGCCCGGTGGATACTATCAGGACAAGCCCGTCAAAGGCTACGGCGAGTGGATTATGAATAATGCCAAAATCCCGATTGCCGACTACGCAGCCTTCGCCCCGCAGTTCAACCCGGTCAAGTTCAACGCCGACGAATGGGTCAGGATAGTCAAGGATGCCGGGATGAAATATATAGTTATTACCACCAAGCATCACGAGGGCTTTGCCATGTTCCCCTCGAAGGCCTCCAGCTTTAACATCAACGACGCCACCCCGTTCAAGCGCGACCCGATTGCCGAACTGGCTGCGGCCTGCCGCAAGCAGGGGATCAAACTCGGCTTGTATTATTCGCAGAACCTCGACTGGCACCATCCCGGTGGGGGCATATGGGGAGGAGATTGGGATCCGGCCCACAAGGGGGATCCGGAGAAGTATGTGAATGAGATCGTGATCCCGCAGTTGAAGGAAATTCTCGCAAACTACGGTGACATCAGCGTGCTCTGGTTTGATATCGCGGGTGGTGTCATCAATAAGGAGCGCGCGGACCGCATTTACAAGACCGTGATGGAATGCAACCCGAACATCATCATGAACAACCGCTTGGGCGGCGGCTACCAGGGCGACACTGAAACCCCCGAGCAGAACATTCCCGCGCAGGGATTTCCCGGCCGCGACTGGGAAACCTGCATGACCATCAACGGCACTTGGGGTTACAAGAAAGACGACAAAAACTTCAAATCAACCGAGACCCTGCTGCGCAACCTGATCGACATCGCCAGCAAGGGCGGCAACTACCTGCTCAATGTCGGCCCCTCGCCCGAAGGGGAGATACCCGCGGGCGAAGTGAAACCCATCGCGGAAATCGGCAAATGGCTGCAAGTCAATGGCGAGGCGATCTATGGCACCTCGGGCACACTCTTCGGCGAGGAAAACGGAACCTTCAGCACCACCGAGAAGGACAAAAAAGGTCAACCGGTCTTCCATGCCACTTATAATTGGCGCTGCACGGCCAGGCCCGGAAAAGCATATATCCATTTCCTGGTCTATCCGGGAGCCCCCATCCGCACCTACAACAACCGAGGGAAACTGCTCAGTGAAACGCCGGCCTCCGCGTCGATCTTCACCCTCGACACGAAGGGCAAGCTGGGCGCGGTCACCAAGGCATATATGTTGGCGGATTCTAACAAGACACCGCTGAAAGTAACCATGGATGGCAGCAAGCTAACAGTAACGCTGCCCGACAAAGCCCCTGATCCCATCGCCTCGGTGCTGGTTCTGGAGACTCTGGAAAAATAACGAACAATCTCTCCACCCAAACAAGACAACTCCCTTATTTGAAATACATGATGAAAAAACCACTCATCCTCTCCCTGGTCGCAGCACTGACCTGCGCCCTCCTCCCATTCACTCCGGCCTGCGCGGCGGAGGCGCCAGCCGTTGCTAACGAAACCAAGGAACACAAGGACGCGCGCATGGCGTGGTTCCGCGAGGCCCGCTTCGGCATGTTCATCCACTGGGGGCTCTATGCTGTGCCGGCCGGTGAGTGGAATGGGAAAACCAATTACGGCGAATGGTTCCTGGAAGAAACCAAGATGCCCGTTTCACAATACGAACAGTATGCCAAACAATTCAACCCGGTGAAGTTCGATGCCAAACAATGGGTCGCCATCGCCAAAAACGCCGGGATGAAGTATATCGTGATCACCTCCAAACATCACGATGGCTTTGGCATGTATCCCTCGGATCTAACCGACTGGTGCATCAAGTCCACGCCCTTCAAACGCGATCCCTTGCAGGAGTTGGCTGATGCCTGTCGGGAGGCCGGCATCCGGTTTTGCGTCTATCACTCCATCATGGATTGGCATCACCCGGACTGGGGCAAGCGCCGCGCATGGAATGACCGGGCCACCGGCGAGCCCGACATGGACCGCTACACCGTTTATCTCAAAGGCCAGCTCAAGGAGTTGGTGACCCGTTATCAACCGGGCATCCTCTGGTTTGACGGCGAATGGGAAAGCCCCTGGACCGATGAACGGGGCGTCGATCTCTATGCGTATCTTCGCGAGCTTGACCCCAAGCTGATCATCAACAACCGGGTCGGCAAGAAACGCGCCGGGATGGCAGGCATGGATAGCGACAAAGGCGGCGTCGGCGACTACGGCACCCCTGAACAAACCATTCCCGCCAACGGTTTCGGACCCGGGGTTGACTGGGAATCCTGCATGACCCTCAACGGACACTGGGGCTACAACAAAAAAGACCTGAATTTCAAATCAACCGAAACCCTGCTGTGCAACCTGATAGACATCGCCAGCAAGGGCGGCAACTACCTGCTCAATGTCGGTCCCGACGCCGAAGGCGTGATCCCGGCGGGGGAAGTGAAACCCATCGCGGAAATCGGCAAATGGCTGCAGGTCAACGGCGAGGCGATTTATGGCACCTCGGCCACGCTCTTCGGGGAGGAAGCCGGGACCTTCAGCGACACCGAGAAAGATAAAAAAGGTCAACCCGTCTTCAAGCCAACCTGGGACTGGCGCTGCACAGTCAAACCCGGCAAAACCTATATTCATATTTTGAAATGGCCCGGCGCATCCTTCACCCTCGACACCAAGGGCAAGCTGGGCGCGGTCACCAAGGCATATATGTTGGCGGATTCTAACAAGACACCGCTGAAAGTAACCATGGATGGCAGCAAGCTAACAGTGACGCTGCCCGACAAAGCCCCTGATCCCATCGCCTCGGTGCTGGTGCTCGAGACTCCGGCGAAGTGAACAACTCGCTTTTCATATATAACTAAACATTCCATGAAGCACGCTGGCTCCCTCGCAACCGCCCTGGTGACACTTCTCATCCCATTCTCCCTGCAGGCTAAACCTTTGCCGGACCCGCTGGTTATCTCCACCGCATGGAAGTTGCAGGATGCCGCCAAAGTCCCCTCGAAAGGGGAGGATATCTCGCAACCTGCTTTCGCGACTGCGGACTGGTATCCCGCCACGGTGCCCGGAACGGTGCTGACCACGCTGGTGAACAACAAGGTTTACCCCGAGCCGCTCTATGGCGAGAATAACCGCCCGGACAAAATCCCCGAAAGCCTGTGCCGCACACCGTATTGGTATCGCACGACGTTCACGGTGCCCCCCGATTATGCCGGGCGCAAAATCTGGCTGAACTTTGAAGGCATCAACTACAGCGCCAAAGTCTGGCTGAACGGAAAAAGCGTGGGAACGATCAAGGGCGCATTCACCCGCGGGATTTTTGACATCTCGTCCATCACCAAACCCGGCGAAGCGGCGACATTGGCGGTCCAGGTGAGTCCGCAGCCGAATCCCGGGAATCCGATTGAGCACAATCTTGCCAATGGAATGGGGAAGAACGGGGGCATTACCGCTATCGATGGTGCAACCTTTCTTTGCACGATCGGCTGGGATTGGATTCCGGGAATTCGTGATCGCAATACCGGCATCTGGCAGAAGGTGTTCCTTTCGGCCTCCGGCCCGGTTCTCGTTCAGGAGCCGTTGATTACAACGGATCTGCCGTTGCCCAAACTGGATTCAGCAGACATCAAAATCCAGGTCACGCTGAAGAATGTCAGCGACCAGCCGCAGAAAGGCGTATTCAAGGGGATGTTCGGCGATGTCCCTTTCCAGCAAGCCATTGAGATCCCCGCGAACGCCACGAAAGTCGTTAAGCTGGATCCCGCCACGGCGCCCCAGTTGCGAGTGCAAAATCCCAAACTCTGGTGGCCCAATGGCTACGGCCCCCAGAATCTCTATCCTGTTCATCTGGCTTTCGAAGCGGGAGGTGTGGTTTCTGATTCCCAAGACTTTAATATCGGCATCCGCAAGATCACCTACACCGTGCCCGAGAGTGAGAATCTGACGCTATCGGTTAATGGCGTGCGCGTCGTGTGCAAAGGGGGCAACTGGGGTATGGACGAAGCCATGAAGCGCTGCCCTCGCGCGCGGCTGGAAGCGCAGGTGCGGATGCACAAATTGGCGAACTACACCATGATTCGCAACTGGGTGGGCCAGAGCACCAGCGAGGACTTATATGATCTCTGCGACAAATATGGCATTATGCTCTGGGACGAATTCTTCCAGCCCAATCCGGGGGATGGCCCTAATCCGACGGATGTGGAAACCTATCTGGCTAATTGCAGGGAAAAGATCGTCCGGTTCCGCAACCATCCCTCGATCGCCCTTTGGTGCGGGCGCAACGAGGGGCGTCCGCCCCAAAACATTAATGATGGGTTGCAGAAGCTGATGGACGAACTGGAGCCAACCCGCCATTATCAGGCGAGTTCCACCGATGGGCGTGGCGTTCATTCAGGGGGGCCCTACCGATGGAGAACGCCCCAGGAATATGACGTGGATAATGCCAAGGCGCACATCAGTATTTGGGCGGCCAAACATCCATTCAAAACCGAAATCGGCAGCGTTTCGATTCCCACATTGGAAGCGGTGCAAGCGATGATGCCGCAAAAGGACTGGGAAAGCATCAATGATGACTGGGTCCAGCATGATCTTGGAAAAGGTCCCTCAAACGGCGATATTTACCCGGGCCAACTCGATAAACGCTATGGCATGGCTCTGAACCTTGCGGATTTTGTGCGCAAGGCCCAGTTGGCCAATTACGAAGCTTTCCGTGCGATGTATGAGGGGTATTTTATTGATTTGTTCCACCCTGCCACGGGGATTCTCACTTGGATGAGCAATCCGGCCCAGCCGAGTTTTGTCTGGCAGCTTTATAGCTGGGATCTGGAGCCGAATTCCTCGCTCTTTGCTACCAAGAAGGCCTGTGAGCCGGTTCACATCATGCTCAACGAGAGTAACGGCCATGTGCAGGTCATCAACAATACGGCGGCGCAGCTGTCGGACGCCACCGCCTCCGTCGCGGTATATCATCCCGATGGCACAGTGGTCTTCCGGCGCAGACAGAATGTCGCCGCGCTGGCAATCGCCTCGACCGACTTGGGCGCCGTCGAGTGGCCGCCCGGACTTTGCACCCTCCACTTTGTCAAACTCTGGCTCCATGACCCGGCGGGGCGGCTGCTCTCGGAAAACTTTTACTGGTGCGGGGCTTCCGGCCAGGAAGGCGATCTGTCGGGCTTGGAATCTCTTCCCGTCGTGAAACTCGGGGCAGATGTGAGCCGCCGCGATGCCGGTGGGAAGTGCCTCCTGGATGTGACGCTTCACAATCCTTCGGACCGGATCGCTTTGATGGCGCACCTCCAATTGCGCCGCAAGGGCTCGGGCGAGCGGGTTCTTCCGGTCTATTATTCGGACAACTATATCTCCCTCCTTCCCGGGGAGTCCCGGTCAGCGGGCATCGAGGCGGATTTGGCCGGCCTCCGCGGCGACAAGCCGCTCGTCGTTGTTGACGGATGGAATGTTGATGTCGCCCCCGCATTCTCCGACGGCTGCGAGGTCGGTGCCAACACCCAGGCGCTGGTTTCCAGTTGGCCTGTCACCGGGCTTCCGATCAAGCGGTCCGTTCCCCTCGAAGGATTCGAGATCCCGCTTTGACCACTTCGCCAGAACAGACATGACAACTCGCCCCGCCACCAAAAGAACCTCGCAGCAGCGCCCGACGCTGCGCGATGTCGCGGAGATCGCCGGGTTCACTCCGGCCACTGTGAGCTATGTTCTTTCTGGCAACACAAGGGTTAGCATATCGGACGCGACCCGCAAGCGGGTGCTGCGCGCCGCAAACCAGGTCGGCTACCGCCCCCATCTCGCGGCGCGTTCCCTCGCCACCGGCCGCACCCGCACCATCGGCCTCTGTTTTGGCGATTCCGGGGCCGCTCCATTTGTTGACGACTACGACAGGCAGATTATGCATGGCGTCCTCCAGGGGGCGGCATCGGCGTCCTATGCCCTGCAGGTCGTTGCCAGCCTGGGCGGGCAGATGCCACACGATGTGGATCGATGCATCGCCGTGCAGACCTGCGGAAACTTCGATCTGGACTGCCTCGGCCAGGTGCCCGTGGTTTTTCTCGACCCTTACAAGCCCATCCCCGATCAAGCCTGCGTCTGGGCCGACAACGCCGGAGGTGGACGCCTGCTGGCCGCGCAACTCGCGACGCGCCACCGCTCCGTCCTGGTCCTGATGCACGAGCCGCTTGCCCGGACCGCGTTTTCCTACCGCGAGCGCTTTCTCGCATTCCGGGCCGGATGGAACAAACTTGTTCCCGGCGGAAAACTGGAAGCCGGGATCCTCCACCCCGATGCCCCGCAGGAGGATCGCGAAAAGTTTCTGCGGGCC